>JACCDR011788338.1_pt1 | contig 69421 bp, 51 predicted proteins | sample 7446431 | NCBI WGS metagenome assembly JACCDR01 (sample SAMN15323443, study PRJNA562643) | freshwater metagenome | isolation source: river surface water | place: USA:Blue River Watershed | collected 2017-08-17 | reverse complement strand
GCCGATCTTTTTCTGATAATCGGCTGTAATGCAACTGCATCAGAGCTTCGGTTGCTGGATCATAAAACTTTGCCATAGGGCAAAGATAATATCATTTCACTTGTGTACATTATTTTATTCTCGTTCCATATCAGTATCCTCTAATGCCTCTTTTATCTTTTCATAATGAGAAAGTGTAAATAGAAATTTAAACGTTCGTTCAATCGTTTTCTCTTCATTTCCAACCACTTCAATCTGTTGGTCTAAAAATGTTCTCAGAAATTTAAATACCTTAAAAATTAACCCTGTATCATTCCGTTCGCAGAGATCAATGATATATTTATTGACATTAATACCTTTATTATATTTCTTTTGAAGATATTTTATGAAGGCAACTCTTGAAAGAGCTAAGAGATGATAAAAATTACTTCTAAATGTCTTATCATAAGAACCTTCATCAACAATTACACTAAATATATAAAACGCACAAAGTACATCTTCAAAGCTAGTATTTAAGTTAAATATCTTTTCATATAGCCCATGTATATGATCCCTATGAGAGATAAAACACATATCTTTACCTGTACGTCTTTTCTGTGCATAATTCTCTAATACACTTACGGGGTCTTGTAATTGATAAGCTAGATAGGCATTGGCAAACACATAGTTAGGAACTTTATGTACACCACTTGGGGTCTCTCTAAATTCACCTCGTCTTTTCTCATACCAGAACTTCTTTTGATAGAAGGCATTTTGCAAAGACACTTGAATATCATCATTGGCACAAAAATCTCTGTCATTGACTGGATTCTGAGAATTGGTAAAACGAGTCACATTCAGGTCAAAATCTTTTCCCCCAGACTTCAACAAACGCAAAGTAATTAAGGCTTCACTGTCCATTTGGGCACGTTTGGTTGGAGAGGCATCTTTATAAGCTCTGTAGATAGAATAAACCGTTTGAGCTCCATTAATAATTTGTAAACCAGTCAATTCTACTTTGACAGCTTGTTCCCGCATTACAGGGAGTAAGTAGGTAATAGCCGTGATCCCATTGTTATAGTACCAGAAATAGGCAGGGTTCTCCAACGCCGTTTTTTCGATCTCTTCATTAAACCGAGACTGAAGAAGTGGATTCCGCACATTTTTGTAAAATAAGGAAAACCCATAGGTATCAAACAATGTAAACAAAGCTTTTGGGCGAACCAGAAACACATAGGCTTCAAAAGGTTTTTCAACCTTGATACAATGATGATTTGTATTTGCCAGTCTTTCTACTTCAAGGGTTACAGGACTTTCTTCTGGGTTTTGATAACTTTCTAGAGGATTTAAGGGCTCTATTTTCTTATATTTTCGATCAATATAATCTAGTTTTATTCGATTGATATCAATGACTTCAAATCTGGTTTTAGCATGACTTTTCTCAAAGGAGTCAATATTTTCTTTGGCTCCTTCTTTATACTGGGCAAGACTTAGAAAGATAAATCTGACTTCTCCATTAGATTTGAGATGGTCATTGAGTTCATCGAGTTTCTTTTCTAGCTTTTCATTGACATTCTTTTTCCCTCCCCGCAAGATGGTTTCAAATTCTTGCAATGCTTTCAGTATTTCATCCGTATCGGATTCTTTTTCTGCATTGGCAGCATTGTTCCACTTGGACTGGACAATATAAAACACCTTGTTTCCATACCTGTCATGCACATCTAAAACCAGGTCACAGGAACTGTCATCATTTCCATCTGTAATATAACTTGTATAGTTTGATACCTTACCATAAAATTCAAGAAACCATATTAAAAGAGCATAAGACTTCTGGTTATTGGCAGAACTTCTGTGTTTTTTTATAAGTGCATCCTCTTGGTACTTCTGCAAAAGAGCGTCTAGTTCATGATCTAGTAGCGTATAGAAATCTTTTGTTATCATTTTTTGGTAAGTATTTGTGCAAAAATAAAAACTTCTTTCAATATTCCTTTATCACTCTTTTGCTTGTTGGTGGTAGCGAAGCAGTCCGTCAATGGGTTGGGCTAGAATGATTCCAGCCTGAATGTTTCTGTCTGATAGCACCTTTCGCAGTATGTCTTGGTAATAAAATGATACAGAGCCTGTAAAATGTACCGAATATTTTTGATAGCCAGGCAATTGGCAGATGTATCGTTGGGTAAACAAATCAAATGCCTCATACAGTAGTTGTTGCACATATGGATGCTCCTGGTTGTCGGTAAGGAAACGGGAGAAAGACGCAAAATAACTATTGGGAAATGGCTTTTTGTAGGCATTCTCCAATACTGTTTCGACTGTCAGGGCATAGGCTGTCTGGAATTTCTGGTGCAGGTCTGTGGGAAGTTCTTCGTGAAAATACTGTTGAACGAGGGTTTTACCTAGATAGCCTCCTCCTCCTTCGTCGGCTAGCCAGAATCCCAGTGAGGGTCTGCTACCAATAATGTCTTTGCCATCGTACAGACAGATGTTCACGCCTGTACCCAGGATGCAGGCAATTCCTGCCTCGTGTCCACACAAAGCCCGTGCCGCAGCCAGCATGTCATGGTCTATGGTAATGTCTGCATGGGTGAATATCCGTTGTAGGGCATTTTTTACAATAGTTCGGTTTGTGTCACTGGAACAACCTGCCCCATAAAAATAGATACTTGTGACAGTGTTTTCTTGCAATACAGGCAGCAAGTGGGTTTGAAGTTCTACGACCATCTGTTCACTGGTCTGAAAATACGGATTCAGTCCCGCCGTACAAATTTTCTGGGCTACAGCTTGGGCATTCAGGAGTCTCCATTCGGTTTTGGAAGAGCCACTATCGGCAATAAGAAGCATAACGAAAGGAATGTAAGTGATGAAACGTTTCGGAAGCAAAATACAGTTTCCTTTACATTGTTCATAGTTTCTGTTTCACCATTCTTCACTTTCTTTTTGTTCCTCTGCAAACACATTAGCTAGGGTTGCAGGGTTTCTCTACTTGATTATGAACATTGCAGTTTTGCGGAAGAAAAATGGTAGTGAAACAAAGTTTTTGGTGTTCATTGAGCCATCTATTTTTAAGTCTACTAACACATTTTTGCACTTTATCCGCCAAAACCTGCCGTTTACTCATTAGTGTATTATCTTATGGAAAAATAGACTTATTTAGAGATATTATTGGACTCAATAGCTGTTTGGCAGGAAGTTCTCCAGTAATTTTTTTCACAGGGCGTATTTTTTCTGTAACGTCTGATTCGGTTATACTGTAGTAAACTGCAAAAAATATAGCCAAAGTCTACGTGGTTTTTTTTAGGAGAAGAATCTTTTTTCGCACCACAAACTAACATAATTCAATGATGCTAAAACAGCTAGTAAAATATGAAAGCCTCCTGTTGTGTGGGCGTTGTAACACCGAGACAAGTTGCTAGACCATCAGATTTTTCCAATACCGATTGGTACTCATTTAGCTCGAAAAAATAAACAACCAATACTAGTGAAACGATAAAGATTTTAAGGTGAAGTGAATTGTATTCAGGTAAATTGTATGAAAATCGAAAAAATACCCCACTTTTGCAGGGATCTGCATTATTGTAGGGTATTTTTTTTTGCCGTTACTCAGTGGTTGATTGTTTTGTGGACTGGCCTATTCGTGGTTTCAACCAGTGGGTTTATACGCTACAAATCTATTGAGAGCCACTTGTTTATTTTTTTAGGGGAAGCCTATATGGTATCAAAAGTCTACTTCACCTTTCTGGTATTCTTTTTTACACAGATGTATCAGCTTCATGCCCAGATACAACCTATTGTTCTCTCAGATAGCCTGATAGACTATTTTGTCAAGAAAGATTTTTCTGAAAACTATGAAGATAAATCTTGTCAGATGGATCTTAAGCAAATCCTGTTACAGACCGCCTCATTTACGCCTAATACCCATCAAACCCTTTATCTCTACAACCAGCCCGTCACATCGGCACATTGGTTGCGGTTTATGATTGTGAATAAAGCGGTTCGGGCAGAGAACTTCAAACTGGAATTATTTGATTTTGACCTAGACGAGGTATCTTTTTTTCTCTTTCGCAACCAAAAACTTCTTGATGCACAGAAGACAGGTTTTATCTATCCGTTTCATACCCGTTCGGTGTCACACAAAAACCTCGTATTTAATCTGAATATTGTCCGTGACGATACACTGACCGTATACATGCGGTTTTATTCACATAAACTGAATGTACTCGAACCGGTGATCCGGCTAGACAATCGCATGTTGGAGTATGGGCTGGCAGAATATATGTTGCTGGGTATTTTTTATGGGCTGGTACTGCTGATACTAATCTTTAATTTTATTTACTTCCTGATTCTTCGCAACTCCTATTTTCTGTATTATGTCTTTTTTATTGCATGCATTCTGTTGTACCTGATTAGTAAAAACGGCACTGGATTTCAGTACCTTTGGCCTGAATTTCCGCAGGTAAACCCATATATGGACAAGATCAGTTTGCCAGTAGGTATTCTGTGTATGCTGCTGTTTTCGATCTATTATCTGAATCTGCCACAAACCAACAAAAAGCTAGCAAAGGTGCTATATGCGGCCATGGGCTGCCAAGTGGTCGTTTCAATTGTGCAGGTATATTTTCTTTCAGCAACCCTCAATGAGACCTGTGCGTTTGTTTGTATTCAGCTTTCCTTTGTGGCTGGTCTGATCCAGTACCATTTGGGCAGAACGTCCGTAAAATGGTATGTGCTGGCGTTTATTCTGTTAAATGGATCGTTTATGATCAGTTTTCTGGAGTTTTTGGGCTGGATTCACTCTAGTATTGTCAGTGTATATGCCTTGAATGGAGGGATTGTAGGGCAGTTTATCTGCCTCACTGTCGGACTAGCAGAATCTACCCGGCTTTCATATAAGCAAAAGAACAAAGCCTTGTCGCAATTGATAGAAGCCCAGCATAAAACTGAATCTATGCGGATTGTGGAATTGAAACGGCAAATGAATCCTCATTTTATATTCAATGCCCTCAACTCTATTTTGCATCGCATTCGTTCAGATAAGAAAGACGATGCAGCACAGTTTCTGTTGCAGTTTTCTAAGCTGATCCGCAAAACACTAGATTCCTCAGAAAAGATTTTTATTACCCTTGACGAAGAACTGGACACCCTCAGACTGTATCTGGAGATTGAAAGCATGAGACTAGGAAATACGTTTGAGTACCATATCACCACCGATATTTCCCTGAGCAAATGCGACATTAAAATACCTGCCTTTATTCTGCAACCTTTTGTCGAAAATGCAATCTGGCACGGGCTGATGCCTAAAGATGGTTTACGTACGCTTAATATTGATGTTACCAGTGTAGGAAATTTGCTGACAATAAGTATCTTAGACAATGGAATTGGCAGACGAAAAGCCATGGAATACAAAATGGCTTCGTCGTACGAATCTAAAGGTATTATGTTGGTGCAGGAACGGCTCAAACTAATTGAAATGCAATATAATAAACGAGCATCTGTTCACTACCACGACTTGTACTCCCTAGATGATACGGCTCTTGGAACTCATGTCAAACTTGAAATAGAAATTTAACCATGAAAGATACTTTAAAAGCTATCCTCGTAGACGATGAACCTGACGGAAGGTCATTGCTGAGATCCTTGTTAGAGCAGTATTGTCCCATCATAGACATTATCACAGAATGTGACTCTGCATTTTCTGGAATAACTGCCATCCAGAATTCTCAACCTGACGTGATCTTTCTTGATATTCAGATGCCATTGATGAATGGATTTTCTATGTTGGAAAAGCTCGGCACCATAGATTTTGAAATTATTTTTATTACTTCTTATGACCAGTATGCCCTTCGTGCTTTTAAATACAATGCCCTCGATTACTTACTAAAGCCAGTAGATGAAAAAGAACTTATTGAGGCTGTAGACAAATGCGCAGTCCGATGTCTGTCAAAAAAAGCCGAGCAGAAAAATACGTTTGTGCATAACTACACGGCTCTGTCATCTTCGCACCAGGCTATTTTGCCCGTGCGAGAAGGCTACATGTTTGTACGGGTGTCAGACATTGTCCGCTGCGAGGCTGATGGAAACTATACACAGGTATTTATGCAAAATGGAGACAAATACTTGGTCTCAAAGACACTGAAAGAGTTTGAAGGCCAGTTGGTAAATCTAAACTTTGTGCGGGTACACAAATCCCATCTGGTTAATCTGCAATACATCCGAAAGTATATTCGCGGCGAAGGAGGCACACTGGTCATGACCGATCATTCAGAAATAGAAGTGTCCCGCAGAAGCAAAGAGGCTTTTCTGGCTATTTTTAATCTGTAACTACCCATTACAACGGAAAATACAAACTATGCCTATTTATTAGGCAAAGCTATTCCTACACATGAAAGAGTATTTACAGAAACTAAAATTGATTGACCACTTTACTATAGATTTGGAAATCAGTCGCCATGAGTTTGTGCGTAAACTGACAGCTCTAGTAGAGGAAGGAAGTATAGGCGTTTTTTCTGGTTTTGGAGAGGCTTTTTCCAGAAGCAAAAAAGAATTTAGAGGCACAGTGACTGCTGACGGTTTTACTTAATCCTTCTAAAGAATGCAAGGGCGAATAACCATTCGCCCCTGCAAAATTACGTTTTGGACAATTCTGTCCAGTATTTACATGGTTTTAATAGCCGAATAGTTCTTCCAGGCTCAACTTCTTTACTGTACCATATTTTTTCATTTCATTGAGCGGGAGTTTTTCTTCTGAGGCTACAATGCAGTAGGTATACGGTTTGTTCGCCAGATATTGGGTATGAAACTGTTTGAGGTCGTTGTAGCTCAGTTTGTCTACGGCTGCATAGGTCTTTTTGCGAATGTCTTCCGCCAAACCTTTTTGTTGTGCGTTCAGGTAACTGAATAGGATGCCATCTTGCGTAATACGAGCCGTCTCAATTTCTTTCTTGATACCTTCCTTGGCAAATTCCACACCAGAATCTCGCTGAGGCAACTCGTTGAGTAGCTCATTCATGGCTGCAATAGATTCATTAAATTTGTCTGCCTGACAACCCACATAAGCCAGTGTAAAAAAAGGATCTTCTTTTTTCTCAGGCGTTACATAATAAGCAAAAGTAGAGTAGGCCAAGGCTTTTGACTCACGAATGGTCTGAAATACTACGGCTCCCATGCCACTCCCAAAATAGTTGTTAAACAAGTCTATCACAGGTTCTTGGGCGGGGTCGTAGGCAGTGGTATTGCGTACCCAGCGGATTTCCGATTGTACCATCTGGTAGTTGGCAAACAAAACCTCATTCTGCCCAGACGTAACAGGTTTGAACATGACACGGGCAGGAACGGGTTTAAAACTGGAAGACAGGGGATGAAGCTTTCCTAACTGGCTACTCAGTGCTGGCAGAGCAGATGGGCCATAATACAAAACCATATGTGGGTAATTATGAAGCTCATGCAATTTGCTAATCAGTTCTTGGGCTGTGACAGCTTTTAGTTCTTCCTCACTAAAGGTATAGTTAAATGGATTTTTACTGCCATACCGGGCATAGTTTACCAGTCCACTCATGATTGACCCTTTATTTGTTTTGGCATCCGCACGGGTTTTGAGTATCCGGGTTTTCAGGGATTGCAAGGCTGCTTCGTCGGCTACACAGTTTTGAAGCAGGTCTTCAAAAAGAGTGACGGCCTGTGTAAAGTTTTCCTGTAAACCCTCAATGGTAACAGTTGTGAATTCAGTGCCCGGCGAGACAGAAAAGCTACAGGCAATCTTGTAAAACTCTTTGGTAATAGCTTCTGCATTTTTCTGCTTAGTACCCAAAAACTGAAGATACTGAGCGGCCAATCCCAATTGTTTGTCGTGCCAGCTACCTAGATCGAACCGATAACGGAGACGGAAAATTGAATTGTCAGTATTTTGTACATATAGGATTTGAGCTGGTCCGATTTGTCCTTTTTGGATGTCTTTGGTATAGTCTAGCCATACAGGTTTAATGGCCGTTGCGGGCATCTCATTGACCGTTTTGACAAATGCAGACTGGGCATTTGGATTGGTTTCTACAGGCGTAATGGATGGCTTTTCTACCTTGACAATGTTCTTGTCTTCTCCTTTTCGCTTGAAAATACAGACATAGTTATCCTTGAAATAGGTATTGGCAAACGCCATAATATCTTTTTTGGTTAACTTAGAGAGCATATCAATATAAGCTACTTGCGTTTGCCAGTCTTGTTCGGAAGTAAAGGCATCCATGAGGGTTTCTGCCCGTGAACCATATGATTCCATAGAGAGAAGCAGGGTTTTCTTTTGATTATTGACAATAGAGGAAATTAGATCTTCATCAAATGTTCCTTTCTTTAGATTTTCGATTTCCCCTAGCATCAGTGTTTTTACCTCATCTAGCGACTGGCCTAGTGTTGGGTTGCCTTGCATAAACAACACCCCGTAGTCTATCAATGTATAGGCAAATGCGGAGGCTTTGAGGAGCTTCTGTTTCTTGACTAGGTTCAGATCCATTAGTCCGGCTTTGCCATTGGTGAGAATCTGCCCAACCAGATTGGCCAATAATACATCTTTAGACTTGTTGCCCGGTAAACGGAAGCCAATCGTGACATTTTCAGCATCCGGACCGACGACTTCTGCTACTATAGGTTTCGTGATAGGTAGTTCAGGTTTAGACGTATACGCCGCTACTGGTTTGGATTTCATGTAGGAAAATGCCGACTCTACTTTTTTGATCATCGTATCTGGATCAAAGTCGCCGCTCATGATTACACCCATGTTGTTGGGTACATAATAGGCGTTAAAATACTTTCGAATTTCCTGTAATGAAGGATTTTTCAGGTGGTCAATTGTGCCTATAGTGGTCTGTTTTCCATAGTTATGGTTCATGAACAACGAGGCAAATAGCTTTTCAAATACCTTGTTGCCATCGGAATCTAGGCTTCGGTTTTTTTCTTCATACACTGCTTCTAGTTCAGTGTGAAAAATACGAAACTGCGGGTTTCGGAAACGTTCGCCTTGTACCATCAGGTATTTGTCTACAGCATTGGCAGGAATATCGTCTGTATAAACGGTTTGTTCAAAAGAGGTAAAGGCATTAGTACCCTGTGCCCCCATAGCTGTCATCATTTTGTCATATTCATTGGCAATGGCCCATTGGGCTGCTACGCCTGAAACTGAGTCAATCCGGTGGTAAATGGCTTTGCGTTTGGTTGCGTCTTTGGTGTGGGTATACTCTTCATACAACGCATTGATATTATCCAGCAGTGGCTTTTCTTTTGCCCAGTCTAGGGAGCCAAACTTGTCAGTTCCTTTAAAAAGCATGTGTTCTAGGTAGTGAGCTAGACCCGTATGAGAAGCTGGATCGGTTTTGCTCCCTGCCTTGACTGCCACAAAACACTGAATACGAGGATCTTTAGGTGTAGGACTCAGAATAACCGTCAGCCCATTTTTTAAGGTATAGAATCGGGCTTTCGCAGGATCATTGGTGACATATTTGTACGTGTATCCGCCGCTGGTTGCCTCTTTCCATTGGTAGGAAGTTGTTTGTGCAAAGGCTGTAAATTGAAGACAAAACAGCCATAAGAAAACAACAGGTTTGGTTAGTTGCATAGACAAAGATAGATTAAGTGGAGAAGCAAGTTCGTAAACTTGCTTCAATAGTTGAAATTTATAGTCTTAATTTTGATAAACGGTGATTTTGACTTGGCTGTGTATTAAAATGTATGCTGGAAAAACAATCCTCCATACGCAAGATTAACTTTTCAGGCAGACACCGGATAAGAAGCCGTTCTGTTTTGCTATCTTTGACAATTATTTTGCTGTCAAATAGCTAGTTAAATAAATTAAGTGGCTGATAGTCAATTATAAAAGTGCCATACATTTTGAAACACCGCCTTTGATTTTTCTTGTAACGATTCATCTGGAACTGTTGCGGTATTTGAAGATTTATACGGTAATTTGTGGGACTTAATAGAACCAAAATCCTAACCTGATCTTTGATTTATTCATGCGTGATATTTCTTTCAAACAAATTTCGCTACGTACCGCCAAAGCTGTAGGCGTAGTTCTATGCAGTGCCTCCACCCTCGAACGGATCAAAACAGATCAATTACCCAAAGGCAATGCCCTAGACGTAGCCAGAGCCGCCGCTTTTCTGGCTGCCAAAAACACCCATAACCTGATACCCCACTGCCATCCAGTTTCTATTGATGGCATGAACCTGACCTACGAATACCTGGATGCTACGCATATTCCTGAAGTAGTGTCCGAATTAAAAGGACAGTTTGGTGTGATTATCTATTGCGAAGGCAAATCCATTGGACGCACAGGTATTGAGATGGAAGTCTTGACGGCTGTGTCTATAGCCGGACTCACCATCTATGATCTCCTAAAACCCTTGGATGACAAAGACTTAGCTATTTCGTCTATTAAACTGTTGGAAAAGAAAGGTGGCAAATCTGATAAGAAACGATATGTATCTGAATCCTATACCGCCGCTGTGCTAGTCTGTTCTGATGCCGCAGATGCAGGCAAACGGGACGATGTATCTGGCAAAAAAATACAGACTATGTTGGAAAACATAAACGTCCAAACGGTAGACTATCAAATTGTACCAGATGAAATAACTGATATTCAGGAGAAAATCAGGGAATGGATCCGGCAGGATATTCCGTTTATCTTTACAACTGGAGGCACAGGCTTTAGTCCACGTGATTGTACCGTTGAAGCTGTTCGTGACCTGATTGAACGCGAAGCTACGGGTATTTCCGAAGCCATTCGGGCACATGGACAGATGCGTACGCCTACTGCCATGCTTTCAAGAGCCATTTCTGGCGTGGTAGGCAAGTCACTGATTGTCACCCTACCTGGAAGTCCGAAAGGGGTACAAGAGTCGCTGGAAGCTATTTTGCCACAGATTTTCCATGTTCGGAAGATGCTAGAAGGAGAGGGGCATTGACAATGAGTGAATGAGAAATCGCTGGACTGTAGGGGCGAATGGTTATTCGCCCAAGCGTCCAGCACAGACAGATCTGACCTGTCAAACACGGTTGTACCGCTTTCCAAGTCAGTCGTTCGGCTCGGAAACAGGGCGAATGGTTATTCGCCCCTACTGTGCGGCAATTGATCCCAAGTTCACGTTAATTTATTTGACCATCAACCCTGTTCGTTCTGCCAGCCCGGCAGGCGGGCGAATAGGCAGGTATTCATTTTGCTCGAAAGAGTCTGTCTAACTCCAATACCTTTGGAACCACCAATTGCGACTCATCATTTTGAATCAAGTAATCAGCTCGGCGGATTTTCTCTTCTTCGGGCATTTGCTTATCCATAATAGCCTGAATATCTGCTTCCGTCCGATGTGGGTCTCTTTGTCGGATGCGTTGAAGACGTAAGGATAGGGGAGCGGTGACTACAATCACTGCGTGGGTATCGGCATGGACTCCTGCTTCAAACAACAAAGCTGCTTCTCGTAAAATATAGGGTGTCTGCTGGCGGCTGGTCCACTGCTGATAGTCTTCTCGTACCCGTGGATGTACCAACTGATTCAACTGCTGCACTTTGGATGCATCTGTAAAAATCTCTGAAGCAAAGTAGAACCGATTCTGACGACCATCAGCCAGATAGGTTTCAGGGCCAAAGGTGGAAATGATACGGTCTTTGAGTGCCGTATCTGAAGCCATCAGCCACTTGGCTCTACTATCGGCATCGTATACAGGCACGCCCAGAATGCTAAAAATACGGCTGACAATGCTCTTGCCACAGCCAATACCTCCAGTAATACCAATCTGTAACGGGTGTGTAGGAATTGCATGCATAGCTTAGCGGGTCAGTTTAACCGTTGGGTTGGAAATAAATGCATGTTTTACTATCGTCGAAGAGACCGCCAGATCTAGTACTAGGGTTGAATCTTGGCGGTTACGGGTTTTGAAATCTGCCCATACTTTAAATGCTGTGGCTTCTGCTTTTTGTACCTCTCCAGGCAATACCCAATACGTTACCTCAGCCTCACGGATAGGCAGTCTCAGTCCTTTTTCCGAAGTAAAGTTAATCGGTTCTATGGGTACTTTACATTGTTGTCTGACAAACTCTGTCACATCGAAATGTACATTGACTGTTTTGCTACTTATCTTGAGCAAGGGACTTTGGATATAGGTAATCGGGATGTCGTCGTCGTAGGTATCTTCTAGGTCGTCGCCGGGTACATTGATCACCAGCTCATTTGGGATTTTTCGAAGCATGGAAATGGGGCCTTCGAAAGAAATACTATCAGGAAACAATACAATGGGAGCGGCAATAAAATGATTGGCACGTAGAGAGATCTGACTACTATCTACTTTGAGGGCAACTTTTTTGGTGGTGCGGGTGTCAAAGCTGGTAAAAATAGTATCACTTTCTACAAAGTTTACCTTTATTTCTTTCAATTGATTAACAACGACAGGCAAAAGAACCGAGGCTGTCAGAAAGGAAGTCCGAAGCGGATTGTCAATCGGGTACGTAATGGGTTCTTTGGTAAAACTCAACGTTCGGCGGAGCAGATTCCATCCATAGCCAGTGACATTCAGTGAAATTTTTTTGGGCAGTGGCTTTGTGGCAATAGAAGATGTATCGTAGGCAAACTGAATGGGGTAGGAGATACGGGTGGTGTATTCCTTGTTGAGGGCATTCAGCACCCAAAAGGTAGTGGCTGCTATAAAGCACAGAGCCACTACCGGAAATTCAGAGCTTCGTGTAACTATCAGTGAGCGAATAAGTTGGCGGAGAACAATTCTCTTACGATTTTTCATACAAGTTGTTCCTGACTAAGCTTTCAGGCCGATGATAGTATACGGCTGTCTAAACAAATAAAATGGCTGGGTCTAGGTGGTAGTAGCCGCAGCAGTAGTAGTTTGGGCGTATTTCTTACTGGCTTCCTGAGAAATGGCTGATTTCTCAAACTTTAGTTTCACACCTCTGTCTACATCCAGCGTGATGGTTTCGCCATCAATGTCAGAAATTTTGCCATGCAGACCACCTATAGTTACCACTGTGTCCCCTTTTTTCAGGGTCTCCCGGAATTTCTGTGCATCTTTCTGACGTTTCTGTTGCGGACGAATCATAAAGAAATACAGCACAACAAACATAGCCCCCATCATAACCATCGTTATTGTGTTGGAGTTGCCGCCTGCTTGCAATAAAATTGTTGTAAAGTTCATCGGATTTAAATATATAAATAAAGACTACGAAAAGGCAAAGGTACTATTTTTGAGCACCTGAAAAAAATCAGTGCTTATGCGGATTTTTTTTGCCTGTTAATGTATCTGCTGGAGTACTTTCTACTGTACCTACCAGTTGTATCACTGTTTCACTGGGCTGTGTATTGGCCTGAATGGTAATAGTTTTGGTTTGCGGCCCGGCTTTACCAGCACTGTTAAATTCTACCTTAATGTCTCCTTTTTGACCAGGGGCTATGGGTTCTTTAGGCCAAACGGGAACGGTACACCCGCAAGAAGCCTGTGCATGTTGGATAGTCAGCGGGCTTTTTCCTGTATTGGTAAAAGAAAAAGTATGTTTCACTACTTCTCCTTCTTTAATACTGCCAAAATCAAATTGGGCTTCTTCAAACTTCATCATGGGGGCATTCGGATCCGGTTCTGCGGTCTGCATGATTGCGGCTGAGTCAGCTACCTGTGTGTTTTTGTCTGTGGTGGTGTTGCCTTGATTATTTGCTTGGTTTTGGCAGGCTTCGAACAGTAAAAGTGTGCTGAGTAGCAGCCCACCATAAAAAAAACGATTCTTCATGGGTACAGATAAAAGGTTTGGTGGTAAAATGATACGTAGGATAGATTGAGTTAACGATTCTGATTTTTCAGTTGCCCCATCAATGTTTCTACATCCAGCAGCAGCTTTTCTGCCTTTTCACGGGCATCACTGATGACCCGTTCTCCCTCGTACTTAGCTTCTGTCGGAAATTCGTATTTCCCTTCAATCAAGTCATTGATATATTGACGTAACTGATCTCTGTATTTGCCAAGCTGATAGGTGAGTTTGTCGCGTGTATTTTTTCCATTATCAGGGGCATACAATATACCCAGCGTAGCCCCGATAGCTGCACCTGTCAGGAAGACCAGCAATGTACTTGTGTTACGATTCATGTGTGATGAATATAGGATTTTAGGATTTTAGGATTTTACTATCTATTTTTTTAAAACGGAGCTTGTCTGCAAGGGCAAACAGGCTTCTTTTTTCTTTGCTATTTCTCTAGACAGACAGGGTATGTTACTTGTTGTCAATCAGTCCGCGTCCCGACTTCTTTAATACGCCTTGGGCGGAAAGGTCACCCGACAAGGAATCCAGAATCCCATTGATAAACTGGTTGCTTTTGGGTGTACTATATACTTTTGACATTTCAATATATTCGTTAATACTTACTTTTACTGGAATATTCGGGAAGTTCAGTAGTTCAGTAATGGCCATGACCAGAATAACTTTGTCGGTCAATGCTACCCTTTCAACATCCCAGTTCTCTGTTTTGTTTGCAATCAGGCCTTCATATTCATCAAATTTTTCAGTGGTAAGTTGATAAAGCCGCTGAAAAAATACTACGTCCGATTCCCAGTCTGCGGAAAGTTTCTGTAGGGAAAAATCGTTGGGCTGTTCTTTGATGAATTGCATGGTTTTGTTGAACATGCTACGTACAATTCCTTCATTTTCAGACCAGTTTCCATCCAGTTGCTCCCAGAATGTGACAGCTGTTTCACTTTTGAAAAGAACGGTTTTTACGATTTCTGCAATCAGCTGCCAGTCCTGTTCGAAAGAAGCTTCATCTAGTTTTTGATAGGTCTGGTATGCTTCTAGTTTTTTCAGTTCCGCAAACAGCTTTTTGGGGAAATCAGGTTCGATGAGCAGGTCTATGCCACTGCGAATCCGTTTATCCTGAAATCCTTTGTGGGTTTGTAAGGCCCGTACAATCTGATTATCTTTGAGTTTTAGGTATTTTTCAGGAACCGAGTCTTCTTTCATCATCCGGTTCTTTTTCTCTTCTTCATTGGGTACCACACATTCCGCTATTTCAGTAACCAGCCAGAGGGTGAGCAAATAATACTCATATATTTTTTCGGCATTCTTGAGCATGGTTTGGGCAAAGTACCTTTCATCCCGATGCCGCTGCTGGTAATAATAGGCAATGGCCGTCGTTGTAGCCTTACGTATATCTGCTGGTACATCGTCAGATGTGGTAAAGGGAGGATTCCGGTAGTTTTCTTCAAACAAAAGCGTAGCCCATTGGCGGCTTCCTTCCAGTTTCCGGGCATCCTGCGGCTGCATCGAATTTAAATCTGGCAAAAATGTATTGGCAATAGTATCCAGGGCTAACTGATAGTCAGACTGTACGGCTTGCTGGTAGGCATATACCGCCTGCATTGCTTTTGCCCTGAGAATTCGTCGGTTCAGCATCGAACAAAGAACGTTTTGGGATGATTCCAAGTTTAATAGACATCTGCCAGACAGATGGTCATGAAAATAGAACACAGGTTTTGTCTGATCTTGGTTTATTCTTTGAAATATTATTTTTCTTGAATAAAAGTATGGCTCTGGCAACCAAACAACGTATTTTTGTCAGACGGTTCTGTTGTTCCGTCCGCAAAGGTACAAAATTTGGCAGCAATTTCGTATCTTCCCATTTCTAATTCTTAAATATTTTGTAGTGAAGCACCTAGCCTACCTCAATAAATACCTGTTCAAGTATAAGTATCACTTGTTGTTGGGTACCTTGTTTACCATTATTTCCAACCTGTTTGCAGTGGTTCCGGCTCAGATTGTTCGTTATTCTTTCGACCTTGTCAAGGAAACCATTGACCAGTATTTTCTGCTCAAAGATTTTGCAGCCCAGGAGCATATTTTATCCATTTTTGCCCGCAGTATTTTACTTTATGGAGTGGTTATTTTGGTGATGGCGGTACTCAAAGGGATCTTTTTGTTCTTTATGCGGCAGACACTGATTGTGATGTCCCGCCTGATTGAATTTGACCTGAAAAACGAAATTTATGCCCATTATCAGACACTTCCACTAAGTTTTTACCGCCGAAACAATACTGGAGACCTCATGGCTCGTATTTCAGAAGATGTGAGCCGGGTGCGGATGTATCTCGGCCCTGCCATTATGTATGGACTCAATATGATTACCTTGGTGCTGTTGGTGGTAGGCTACATGCTTTCTGTCAATGTCAAGCTGACGTTGTTTGTCCTGATTCCATTTCCATTTCTGGTGATAGGGATTTACTTTGTCAATGAAGTCGTAGAAAAACGTTCGGAACAGATTCAGGCACAGCTTTCCCGCTTGTCTACGTTTGTACAGGAAGCTTTTTCAGGTATTCGGGTACTCAAGTCTTTTGTACGGGAAGACTACTCAACCAGCCAGTTTGTCAAATCAGCCAATGAGTACAAGGAAAAATCACTCAGGCTGACCTTTGTAGATGCCTTCTTTTATCCGTTAATTATGGCTTTGGTAGGAATGAGTACCATCCTTACTATATATATAGGAGGAAAAGAAGTAATTTCGGGTCGCCTCTCGGCTGGGAATATTGCAGAATTTATCATGTATGTCTACCAGCTCACATGGCCTATTGCTTCCTTGGGCTTTACTACGAGTATGATTGTCCGGGCCGCTGCTTCTCAGCAACGCATCAACGAGTTCTTACAGACCCACACGGATATTGTGTCGCCGACAAACGTACAGCATCCTATTTCTGGAGATATTCAGTTTGACAATGTGCGGTTTGTGTATCCTGATTCAAATATCGTAGCACTGGATGGGATTTCGTTTCAAGTAGAGGCGGGGCAGTCAGTGGCTTTGTTGGGGACTACTGGTTCGGGAAAAAGTACCGTAGCTACACTGCTTTGCCGCATGTACGATGTCTCTTCGGGCAGCATTCAGATAGACGGTATTTCCATTAAAGACTATAGCTTATCTTCACTGCGTGGCCAGATTGGTTTTGTGCCACAGGATGTATTTCTGTTTTCAGAAAGTATCCGTAACAACATTCGCTTCGGACTGGAAGACCATGTGGTGTCGGAAGAACAAATTATTCAGGCGGCTAAGGATGCTGATTTATGGGAAAACATCCAACAGTTTCCCGAAGGACTGGATACCAAAGTCGGCGAACGGGGCATTACTCTTTCAGGTGGACAAAAGCAGCGGGTGTCTATTGCTAGAGCCATTGTGCGGGAACCTCGTATCATGATTCTCGACGATGCCCTGTCTGCGGTAGATACCAAAACTGAAAATGCCATTCTCAATAGCTTACGACGAATCATGCAGGATCGTACAACAGTCATTATCTCGCATCGGGTTTCATCTGCCAAACTGGCCGATAAGATTTTGGTTCTTGATGATGGAAAAATTGTAGAACAAGGCACACATGAATCCCTGATTCAGCAGAAAGGTGTGTATAAGGAACTGTACGAAAAACAATTGCAGACAGAAGAAGTATAAGAAGAACTATTTTGGCAAAAAACGGGAGAAATTCGTGTATTTTTGTTTTTTCTTTCTTTATTGGCACACAGAAAGGGTTTTATAATCAGTCCGTCTATTATCCGTCGTCTTATTCAATAACAGATACCGAGTACTTATGGCAAGTGAGGTTTCGTATCCAAAATTATCTGTGACCAACTGGTGGGCATTGCGAAAAAAATTCCAGAGTAATCCTAATATCAAAATTACGCCTGGATTTCTGGCTATGCATTTTGATATGGGTGAAGACTCGGCTCGTACCAACGTCATACCTCCATTGCGTGCCATTGGGTTTATTGATGACAATGGTATTCCTACCGATCTTGCCTACGAATGGCGTGACGACAACAAATATGACCATGTTTGCTACATTATCCGGGACTCGGTGTATCCCAAAGAACTCAATGATGCGGTCATTGACCCAGCTGATCGGATAAAGGTAGAAAACTGGTTCAAGAATAAAGCCCGTGTGGGAGAAGCCTCGGCTCGTAAGATGGCTGCTTTCTATCTGATGTTGTGCGAAGCAACCATACCAGGAGCTCCTGCTACGGTAAAAAAGATCCCTGATTTTATACAAAAACCTCTGGTACAGGCTGATACGAGACCTGTCCAATCTTCTATGTTTACACCAGAGGAAGAAATTTTGCCGCCTCTGTCTGTATCTTCTGAAACAATCCAGGGAAAAGCCACATCTATTGCTACCTCCTTGCCCCCTGTAGGTGGGCTGCCTGTACAGATCAGTATTCAGATTCAACTCTCGCCAGAGTTCTCTCCTGAACAGATTGACCAGGTATTTGCCAGCCTGATCCGAAATATAAAATCCATGCAATAGCTATCATTTCCACTATATTCTCAGTAATATTTGCCTGTCCGACCTTGGATGTGTATAGGTTTGTGAGTGTTCAGGAAGGTGTTTTTTGGAGATCAGTACTTGGTTTTTCTCTGAAGTCTGATGAAAATTCTTGTCAAGAAAGAAAAAACTATACGTTTATAGCTATATATTCTTACATCCGTAGTACCTCAATTTAGGCATACATGGAAAGTGTTTTTTTTAGTGTAATTTGCTTATTTTTAGATAGTTACATTTAATTTATGTGCTTCTCTCCTAAAAAAGACTCTTTAAGAATGGATTGAAAAATTATGAAAACTGACACATTTCTCTGTTTTCTTACATGATTCTTACGTAGGCCTTCCTTTTTTTTGAAAAAAATAATTTGTTTTTGATTCTTAATGGTTTTTCTGCCAAATATATCTTTTGTTGTATCAGGCAGGAGAAGCTAATTATCTGATAAGTTATATCTCTATCTTGAAAAAGTTAAAAAACACTTTGTGGAAATTTGATTTAATTTTGAAAATCATAGGATTTTTTAAAGAAACCGTATATGAGGTTACTGAATGCAAGTATAACGATCAAATGGAATGTAGTTTTTATTTATCAGTTCTTAAAAAGAGTAAAATATAACTTTTATTAGATAATCATAGGACTTTGCTAGAGATAAAATTTAACTTTTTCAATTTTCATTACGAGTCGGGTAATTTTCCTGAATTGTACTTTTTTTTACATAAAGTTGCTGTACTTTTGTATCGTTGAGTAAATGAGAAATCTAACGAACATATAAATAATACTAATAGTAAAAAAATCAACCATACAAATTAAATAATACTATGAAAAAGTCAGTTTTAGTCCTCCTTTTAGTCCTTGTGGCCCATTCGTTTGTGTTTGCTTCTGACGATTTGGATGGTACCAAGGGTGCAGCCAAAGCGGTAATTACTTCTACTAGTACGAACACCTACAATCTGCTGTATACTTCTACCAAAGCAGGTTGGGTAAAAGTAATAATTAAAAATGAAGACGGAGATGTGGTCATGGTAGATGAGATCATGAACAGAAAAGGATTTGTACGTCCGTATAACTTCGATGGAATGCCTGCTGGAGCATACAAGGTAGAAGTACTTGATGCTGCTGGTAAAACAGAACTAGCAGTGTCATATAGCACTACGACCACACACAGCATTCGCAAAGCAGAGCTGAAAGCTACCGAAGACAACAAATATGAGTTGCGTTTGATTGGTAGTACAGCAGATGCGGTACAAATTACCATCTATGACTCTTCTAACCAAGTAGTATATAGTGAAACCCTGACACAAAAAGGTAGTCTGAGCCGTGTTTATAACTTGGAAAAAGCTAGCATACAAGGGGGTACTTTTGAAATCAGTGCAGATGGCAAAATAGTGAACAGTATACGTTTGTAATACACTAATATAATAGATTAATTGTGATGCAAAAAGCCTTGTAGCAACTGCTGCAAGGCTTTTTTAGGTATGTATCTATGGTAGGTGAGTGGACAATTAGAGAAAAATAGTATCTTTCGAGACTATCAAACCTAGATCTTATATTATGAAGAGTACTTTTTTTCGTATCCTTTCGATAGATGGTGGCGGCATTCGTGCTATTATTCCGTGCCAGATTCTGGCTATTCTAGAAGAAAAGCTGAAAGAAAAATCAGGTCGTCCAGAGACGCGTCTGAATGATTATTTTGATTTAATTGCCGGGAGTGGGAGTGGGGGAATCATGGCTTGTGCTTACCTAAGCCCTTTGAAACCACAAAACAGAACGGCTCGTTTTTCTGCTTCCCAGATCACGGATCTGTTTCTTAAATATGGCAAGAATATTTTTGAAGAGACCTTTGACCATAAATTGCTTTCAATGGGTGGACTGATGGACGAAAAATATTCTTCGTATGGCATAGAAAAGCTGCTGAAAGAATATTTTGAAGACCTACAGCTGAGTCATTTGCTGAAACCCTGCCTAATTCCTGCCTATGATATTTCGCGTCGGACGGCTCATTTCTTTACCCAACATACGGCTGACAAGTCTGCAGAAGATTTTTATGTGCGGGATATTGCCCGGGCTACATCTGCCAGCCCGACGTATTTTGAATGCAAAAAAGTACAGTCTTTGTCTGGAGTCAGCTATCCGATGATTGATGGAGGTATATTTGCCAATAATCCTGCAGTGTGTGCGTATGCGGAAGCTCGAAAATTGTATACCCCAGAGTCTAGTGCCACAAACGGCTTCATGGCTACCAATACCCTGATGTTGTCATTGGGAACGGGTAAGTCCAAAATGCACTATGAGTTTGATGATGCCAAAAATTGGGGTCTGACTTCATGGGCACGTCCACTGATTGACATGACAGCTTCGGCTTCGTCAGAAATTGTGGATTATCAGATGAAAGAACTATTTGCGGCTGCTGGAGTGCCTCAGCACTACTTACGCATTGATCCCAAACTGACTATTGATGTCCAGCCAGAAATGGACAATGCTTCTGTAGACAACACGCAAGCCCTGAAAGAACTGGGTTTATATGCTGCCGAACAGATGGAAGATTCATTGGATGCCCTGGTAGCCTTGCTGGTAAGTGAGTAAGAAAACAGGGCAGGAAATTCAGACTGTGCCAAAAACTATACGGCCTGAAAGGTCAGGAAAACTCCCTTTTAGGCTGTATTTTTATTGACTATTTTTTTTGACAATGCGTGCCAGAGGATATGGATTCTTGTCTGACTGAAGGAACGCATCTCTGGTATGGCAGGTAGAATGTTCTTCAATGAGATCAATAAAATCTTGAATTTTACGTATCACACACACATTGTCAGGGGCATGAATATCCTGAGCTACTACTTGGTATCCTGAAATGAGCACAGTTGCCTGTGGAAAGGTGGTTGATAGTTTATGAATGTATCCTTGTATCTCATGCGGCAACGGCAGAGAAGTCACAAATAATAGCAGATAGTCGGGTTTGTATACGTTGTAGACAATCTCTAAGTCTTTAAAAGGCAGACTCTGACCCAAGTATACTACACGTTGATTACGGGCACGTAACAGATAATTGGCAAACAGAAGGCTAATTTCATGCCATTCGCCTTCAGGCAAAAAGAGCATATATTTTTTAGCCTCAGAGCCAGTATTGATGATCTGCCCATCGGTAGCTACAATAATTTTTTGACGAATCAGGTTGGTGATAAAATGTTCATGGGCCGGGTTTATGGAGCCTGTTTGCCAGAGAATACCTATCTTAATGAGAAAAGGGAAAATGACCTGTATCATGGTTTGTTCAAAGCCCATCTGTAATGTGCTTCGCCCCAGAATGCGGTCAAATCGTTCTTCGTCCAGATCAATCATAGCTAGGGTCAGGGCTTGTATCAGATCGGCGTGCCGCAGACATTCATCACTGAGCTTTACTACATGGGTAAACATGTCTTCCAGAGACATACGGGCTATCTGTGAAATCTTGTAACCATGTTCCTGTAACACAGAGATATTGAGTACAAGTTTCAGATCCGAATCATCATAGTAACGAATGTTGGTATCTGTACGCTTGGGATTGATGATATGATAACGTTGTTCCCAGATACGCAGTGTATGAGCTTTTATACCCGAAAGGTTCTCCAGATCTTTTATTGAATAAATACTCATAGCATCGTACGTAAAATCAAATATATACTGCTTCCTACATTAGCCTTTGTGAAGGGTATTTTATTTCTAACATATGGGAAATCAGTAGATTATGCACATGCAGAAAATCAGATACCAAGCCATGTCTTCCCAAATGGAGTTGCTAGAAATCTTCCTATCGTCTCATTTTACCTAAGAAATGGTTTGTGTTGCCCGTCTTGAGGTGTAATTCCCGTGTGAAAATACTATATAGGTGGTTTCTATGTATGTAAACCCTAGTGTAGATAGAATGTTTAAACTTTTCTAAAAAAAGCGAAACAAAATACTTCCACTCAGAAAGAAGGCAAATTGCACACCATAGACCAGTACAGCCATACGACTATGGGTATCTCGGATCCATTTTTGAAACAAGAGTTGTAAAAGAAAAGAAAGTAAAAACCAGCCTATATAATTTTGCAGGGGAACTCCAACCGACTCCCATTGCCAGAAATCAAGTCGGATTGCTACAGGTTCTATGAATAGATCTAGCAGAACCATTAGTGTTGCTGCTAAAATGGGCTGAAACATACGGTTTTTTGTTAGTTTTCGGGCTATGCTACCACTACAATAGACTAGAATAAGCCAGTTGCAACCAATAATGATGGGTACTGTCCATAACTTCCATCCAAGGGTTGATCCATAGGAATAATAGCCAAAAATAAGTCCTGTTTTTACACCTAGTACTTCTGCCAGAAACCCTGCTACAAAGGTGCAAACCGCAAAACGGATAAATAAGGTATTGATAGTTGTATGAAAGGCAATCACGATGGCTGTCGTAAAGAGCAGGTGAAACGGAACCAACTTCAGAAAATAGGGCTGGCTAATAGGCCAAGTAAGCCCCACCAGACCTGCTACATGCATAGCTATCAATAGGGCTGCTGCCCACATAAAAGATTGTTGGTTGGAATGTACTTTGTATAGAAGTGTTTGTATGGGCATGGGAAACGAAAATCAGCTCTGAATAATCCCTCCCGGAACTCGTGTTGGCCATCCATTTAAACCTGCACAACGATAGGCGTTCCAGTTGTTAGCTCAGAAAAAATTTTTAAGCTAACAGCCTGTAAATATAAAGGAATAGTTAAGGATTTACTAGAGGAGAAAAAGGGACTTTTTGTAAAATTTATTTTTTCTACAAAAAAATAAATTTTATTCAATGCTCCTAATTCTTTGATAGAGCGATAGTTATTAGGGTAAAAACAAAGGCTGTATTTGAAAATGTATGCTGGAAAAAAGGCATGAAGCCATAAAATATGGATCATTTAATCATGCTTCTATTCATACATTTTGACACACAATCCCTTCAGTTAATATCTGATAATCAATCAAAAACAACATTATTCCTTAGGCAATGGATTAATAAGATTACGAATAGTGATGATATTCAATGGTTTTTCCACAAACCAGTCTACGCCTGCCTTCAGTGCTTGGTCTTTGATGTTGTGCATGGCACTGATCATTATTATTTTGCGATCAGACCCATTTTTAAAAATAGTTACATAGTTTATTCCTTGTCCATCGGGCAGGTTATTATCCAATAATACTATATCAGGTTTTAATGTAGAAACCTTCTCCAGCCCTTCATTTAAAGAAAATGCACACTCTACTATCTCCGAATCATTTTTCAGTAGTTTTTGTAAGAGTAAACATATATCTTTTTCATCATCAACAATTAAAACCTTCTTTTTCATTATCATCAGTATTTTATGTGTGTGAGAGTTGGGAGTCACTAGAAAGTATAAGTAAAAACCATGCCATTACTCAAATACCTAGTTCCTTTTTCAGGTAAGAAATGGAGTTAATGTGTAGTACAAAGCATTGTTCCTTGGCTGAGGTGTAGCTTCTAACTGCTAGATCATATGTGTGCCTATTATTGAGCACCTGTAGGGGCGAATCACATTAGCTGCATTTTTTTGATTGTCTGATAATTTTTGTGGAGAATACATATTCTCAAAGAATCGTAATGTGTATTTGTTTGATAATGAATGGATTAGGCAATTTAAATATGCCAAAATCCTCACTTACCACAAAAATTATCAGACAACCATTTTTTTTTGCTGGCAAGATTGTAATTGTGAAAGCAGATGAGATAAGTGTTACAGAAGACCTATTCTATTGACAAGGAGAACCAAAATGAGCTAGTTTGTTTTTGGGCAAAGGGAGGCTTCTGAGCAGACACATATAGAAATGATTCTACATGTACAGGTGCGTTTGGCAGGTATAAAAAGTGAGTTTTTCAACTCTTTTTCTCTGCCCTTACATAAGGATGTATGAGGTATGACAGGAGTTTCAAATCTACAATTACTGGAAATACATCCACAATAGTGAAGTGATTTATCCACATAAAAAATGCAAAATCTCTGAAAATAGCTATTATTTCTGTGGTATGCATCGAGGCATTATTTTTTTACTTATCCCTTTGATTTTTCATTTAAACAGTGTAGATATGTCAAACAACAGTAAGATTTTTTTAGGGATTATAACTGCAGCAGCCGTAGGTGCTGTGATAGGGTTATTAATGGCTCCTGACAAAGGTAGCGATACTCGTAAGAGAGTTACGAAGTCCTTAGGTGACCTTGCGGACGAAATTGTAAAAGCTGCTTCTACAGGCAAAGAACAATTTAATAATGCTCTTGACAATGCAAGTACTAAAGTTAAGGGTACAGTGAATGATGCTGTAGAGTATGCCAATTATGCAAAAGCTTCTGTAAAACCATAAGTATTGATGGAAGTCAAAGATAAAATAGAAAACTCGCTGGAGCATGGCGTTGCCTATCTTCATACACGCTTTGAAGCTATGGTTTTAAGCCTATCCGACAAAGTAGCCCATTCAGTGTCATCACTGGCAATGGCAGTAATTATCTGGACATTTTTGAAGCTGATCATTCTTTTTCTTAGTTTCAGTGTGGCTTGGTGGCTTGGAGAGAAAGTAGACAGTATTCCTGCGGGTTTTCTTGTGGTTGCGGGTTTCTATCTTTTGCTAGGACTTATAGTATATGTAGTGGTAAAGAAAGTGATTCGGCCAAAAATAGTTAATGAACTCTTAAAAAAATGGCACTATGATCGGTAAAATAGAAAATACACAGGATATTCTTCAGGAGAAAGAAAGACTTCTGGAAGAATCAAAAATGCATCAGAAACAGATCAAGGCAAACATGGATAGTATCCGTCAGGAAGCTCAGTTATCTAATCTACTGAAAGAAGTACTCTATAATCAGACCACTTATAATGTGATAAAATATACAGCTACTGTGGGTTCGTTTGCACTGATTAACAAGATATTGCCCAAAAGTACTTCAATAGTTTTGCGTATGGCTATACCTTTTGTATGGAGTCAGTTGGTAGGCAAATGGATTGGACGTAATTATCCGGTTTGGTCTAACAAGCTTGTAGAATCTCTAGAGAAGAAATAGAACTATAATGGTAGATTATACAATTAGTGCATTTTTCGGTAATGAAACAAAGCCCAGCCAGAAATCACGAATGGATTTGACTACGTCTATCAGTCGGGTATAATCGCTGGGCTTTACAATATAACAATTAGCCCCTAGTTTATAAGAGTCGCATACATCGTTTTCTGCCTGAGAGGTTGTCAGAACAATGACAGGTATCATACACAGATATGGATGATTTTTAATTTCTTTTAATACCTGTCTTCCATCTTTCCGGGGCATGTTTAGGTCTAGTATAATAAGACCAGGAAGTTGATTTCCAGTACCTTCTTGTTGAAGATAACTCAGCAATTCTACTCCATCCTTGACATATCTGACAGGGTTTAGTACTTCACCTTCATTAAATGCATTTTGTATCAAAAACCTGTCATCTGCATCATCATCGGCAACTAGGATGTAGGAGTGCATATTCATAGTGTAGACCTGTCTCAAATAATTGGAGGTAAAAAAATGAATGAGTAAAGTATATTTCATGGAAGGCAAATGATGCCTAAAATTATAAAAATCCATCAGACTTTGCACAAAACAAATATACAACAGATCTGGAAAAGAAAAAACTATTCCCTCTCATACCTAACATGTATCCAGTACTTTCGCAAAAACAGGCAACTAATACAGGGCAACCGCACCAAACTCAAAATCAGTATGTTTTTGATAAAATTTTAAAATATTATTTGGCGACTTTTTATAACTAACTGATAATTGATTCAAAATGAAGAGTTTTGAAAATATTGACCAAATAAAATAGAAACGTGCAATTGCCCTGCAACTAATACCTTATGAGCCGTCTTACTTGGCCAAAGGTTTAAATGTAACAATCTCTTATGCCACACCTTTGCAAAAATTGAGGATAAAATTCCACACAATGGGGAAGTGTGCAAGCAGTTTTTGGGAATGTGCATGAAATAAAGCCTTTTTACGAATGGCTAGCTAATATTTAATTACTTGATTTGTAGATACTTATGAAAAATAATTTTTATTTGTAGGGTTACATATCTTTTGGCTTGAGAGTTGGTAATTATAGTATACATTATTAGTGAATGATTTTTTTAGCTTTTCAATCAACTAAATGCTATGCTTACACAAAGTCAGACTCAGAAACAAGGATTACGGATAGCTCCTTCTCATATTCAGATGTTAAATCTGCTACATTTGTCCATAAACGAATTGGTGCAGCAGATTCAGAAGGAAATAGAAGAAAATCCAGCTTTGGAAGAAGGTAGCGAATCCTCAGACGAGGTAGAGGACAATATAGACGATGACTATGACAACGAATTGATGGCTGAGGAGGGACAGCTGCAGGAAGAGTTGTATGATTGGGATAGCCTGATGGCAGAAGATGCTTCCAGTTACAAAACGCAGACCCATAATGACCCAGATCAGGAAGTATATTCCTGCCCTGTCATACAAACCCGATCATTTCGGGAAGAACTAAAGGAACAGGTTCATTTATTATCTATTGAAGAACGAGAACGCAAAATTGCAGATTTTGTACTAGACTCTATTGATGATGATGGCTACCTGAGGTATTCGGCAGAAGACCTAGCCGATGATATTTCTTTTTCGCTGAACATCTTTATTACGACCGAAGAAGTAATAGCTGTGATGGGAATCATTCAACAACTTGATCCTCCAGGCATTGGTGCTCGGGATCTTCAGGAGTGTTTGCTGCTACAACTCAAGCATCTAGAAGAAAGTCCGTATGTATTACTGGCTTCCTGCATGATAGAAGAACACATGTCTTCTATAGAAACTGGGAACTATGACCGTATTGTACGTTCACTGGGAATAAGTCAGGAACAGATGCAGGAAGTACTGAAACTGCTGGCGTCGCTGCAACCCAAGCCCGTCTATGGTCATACTTCCTCAACTGCTGTGAATGAATACATCATTCCAGACTTTATTTTGCAGTATGACAATGGTAGCATTCAGGTGATTTTGAACACTAAAAATGCCCCAGAACTTCGTTTGAGCTCTAACATGCTGGACATTGCCCAGGGAAAAGCAAAAACAGATAAACAAACCTTTCAGTTTGTTAAAAACAAGATTGAGTCGGCTCGGTGGTTTATTGATGCCATTCGTCAACGGGAAAATACGTTGCTCAATACCGTAAAGACCATTTTGCAACTCCAGTATGAGTATTTCATGACGGGTGAGATAACGGCACTGAAACCTATGATTCTGAAAGATGTAGCTGATATAGTATTGATGGATATTTCTACTATTTCGCGTGTCACTAGTACACGATATGTACAAACATCCTTTGGAATTATCCCGTTAAAGCAGTTATTTACAGAAAAGACTATCCGTGAAGATGGAGAAGAAGTGTCTACAATGGAAGTGAAAAAACTTATTGCCGATATTATCAACAGTGAAGACAAAGATCATACACTTTCAGACAACGAAATTGTAGATATATTGCACATACGGGGCTATAGTATTGCCCGTCGTACAATAGTAAAATATCGGGATCAACTCCATATTCCCTCGGCCAAGTTGCGGAAGTGGACAGATACTTGTAAAACGAATATACGAATTTAGGCATCAGCATTTCTATCATAGATGCACGATCATTCGTTTTGTAAACCACCGAAATTAATTACCCACCTTGTAAAAATATTGTCTATGGAAAAATTATTAGTAATAGATGATGACCTAGATATTTGCCTGTTGTTGAAGCGGTTTCTGATCAAGAATGGATTTGAGGTACAGATAGCTCATACAGGCAAAGAAAGCCTGCGGATGCTGAAAGAATATACACCCAATCTGGTACTGACAGATTTTAAATTAGGCGATATGACAGGTGGAGAAATTCTGATCAGGATTAAAGAACAGTCTCCACAGATGCCTGTGATTGTGATTACAGGCTATTCTGATATTAAGATAGCTGTAGATGTGATGCGTTTGGGGGCATATGATTACATAACCAAGCCGTTGTTTCCGGACGAAATCCTGCTTACGATCCGAAAAGCCTTGGCCGAATCCCATGAAAAGGCTACGACAGATCTGGAAGATAGGTTCGTTGCAGAAACGATAACCTCTGCCCATGGCCAGGCGGCAGTAGCTGAAAAGCCTATGCGTGTGTTTCGTTCAAACAGCCAGTATATTTTTGGTGAGGATCCTAAGTCTAGAGAATTATATCGGCAAATTGACCTAGTAGCCCCTACCAATTACAGTGTCATTATTTATGGCGAAAGTGGTTCCGGAAAAGAAGCCATTGCCCGTGAAATCCATAACCGAAGCAAACGCCATGACCAACCCTTTGTAGCCATGGACTGTGGAGCTATTCCGCGGGATCTGGCTAATAGTGAATTGTTCGGACACGAAAAAGGATCTTTTACAGGAGCTTTGAATGCGAAGATGGGGCATTTTGAACAAGCCAACGGTGGTACACTTTTTCTGGACGAAGTCTCTAATCTTTCCTACGATGTACAGGTATCCTTGCTGCGTGTAGTACAAGAACGGAAGGTTCGGAGAATAGGAGGCAACAAGGAAATATCCTTGGATGTACGTATTGTAGTGGCTAGTAATGAAAAGCTAAGTGAAGCCTACAAACTGGGAAAATTCCGGGAAGACTTGTACTATCGTTTCAATGAGTTTACTATTGATGTGCCGCCTGTACGGGAACGTCGGGTAGATATTCTCACCTTTGCCAATTATTTTCTCCAAAGTACCAATACAGAGCTAGGAAAATCGGTACAAGGCTTTGTTCCAGACGTGATTGAGCAGTTTATGAGCTATCCATGGCCTGGAAACTTACGGGAACTGCGCAATGTGATCAAACGAGCTACTTTGCTGACTGATGGCGACTGGATTGAATCCAAAACCTTGCCGTTTGAGATTTCCAATTATAAAAAACTACAGTTTATCGAAGAACCTGTTGTTGTCTATGCCAAGGAAAAGTTGACCGACACAGACCTTTCCCTTGCTGCCAACTTTAACTCCAAAAGTATCCTGAAAGATGCAGCACATGGGGCAGAGTATGAGATGATTCTGGATGTACTCAAGCAGGTAAACTTTAATAAAAGCAAAGCCGCAAAGATGCTCGATATAGACCGAAAAACCCTATATAATAAGTTAAAGATTTATAATTTATGATGCTGCACACACAGGATTCTATGGTACAATCTGAAACAGACGCTGACCTTCATCGTCTGTTTCAGATTGTACCAGATATTGTTTATGTATATACACTCAAAACACTTGAGCTAAGGTATATCAACAACCGTGTCACAGACCTACTAGGCTACACCACAGACGAAATTCAGGAGTATGGGAATAGTTTGTTTTTTGGACAGAACGAGCATGAAAAGCTACAAACACAACACTACCTGCATACTTTCTTTAAGGATGCTACGGATGGGCAAGTAAGGGAATATGAAATTAAACTTCCACATCGGGACAATTCCATGAAAACACTCCGGATACGGGAAAGCGTATTTGCACGGGATACAGATATGCTTCCGTTAGACATTCTATGTATAGCGGAAGATATTACAGAAGAAAAAAAACGGGAAAAAGAAAAAAATAAACGAGAATGGCTCTTTACAGAATCGGAACGCATACACCTCTATGGCAGCTGGGAATGGGAAATTGGCACACAGACTATTATGTGGTCTGAAGGATTGTGGCTCGTGTTTGGGTTAACACCTGATTCGTTTGAACTTACCTATGACAATTACCTGCAACTGCTCTTACCTCAGGATCAGGAAAAGATCCGCAAACTAGTCAGCCAAGCCATTGAGCAACATAGTGGATATGAAGTTGAACATCAGATTCTTAGACCAGACGGGCAATGGCGTACCATACTAGGCAAAGGACAAGTAGTGGAAGATGAAAACGGGCATGTGCAACGACTAATGGGCACAGCGACTGACATTACAGACACCAAACAGGCAAAAGAATTGTTGACGCAAAGTGAATTCTTACTGACAGAGGCTGAAAAAAACTTTAACTATGGTAGCTGGTTTCTTGAACGAGACTCCGACCAAGTAACTTGGTCGTATGGGATGTGGTATATACTGGGTTTTACTGATGAAGAAATTCCTGCCTATAAAACCATCCAGAATCATGATCCTGACTTTTACTACCAGTTTGTACACCCAGATGATGTAGAGATGGTGAAAGAACGGACGCAGATAATGATTGAGTCTGGAAAGATTTCTTCTTATGACCATCGGGTGGTGACACGGCAGGGCGAAGTCCGGATTGTGAACCTGAAAGGAAAATTGATGGCAGCTGATAAGATCATGGGAAACATTATTGATGTCACCAACGAACGCCGACAAAACGAGAAACTGGTTCAAAACGAAACCCTGTTGTCTGAAACTGAAAAAAATCTCCACTATGGAAGCTGGTCTTGGAATACCAGTGATTACTCGGTTTCGTGGTCTGAAGGATTATGGCGACTTTTGGGATACGAGCCTACAGAGCATGGTGAAAAAAATGCAGAACTTGGGTTCTATTTCGAGCATATTCATCCCGATGACCAGGCAATAGTCGAACAAGATTATCAGTTGTTTCTACAAACAGGCCAAATACCTGTAAACAGAGAACTTAGGATTATACGGAAAGATGGTTCTCTGCGACTGATCGAAAACAAGGTATGGGTGCTGGAATGGAAAGAAGGCCAGCCAGCCAAAGTAGTAGGTAGTACCATTGACATAACAGAATCTCGCCAAGCTGCTCTTAGCATGCAACGCATGCAAAAACTACTCGCCGAAGCAGAATCTATTATGGGATATGGCAGTTGGGAATGGTACCCCCTTACGGGTGAGATTACCTGGTCTAAAGGACTCTACAACATTCATGATGCAGATGAATCTACAGAAATTCTATTTGACGCCTATTTTACTACTTACGTAGATGAAAAAGATCGGGAAACCTTTCGGAATGTAATTACTCAGGCAGCTTTGACAGGTGAACCTTTTTCCTACGAATACCACATCCTAACGGGTGCTTCCAAGCAGCCTAAAATACTGACTACAAAAGGCCAGGTGGTGCGAGATAAGACTGGTGTGATTATTTCTCTGATTGGTAGTGTGATGGATATAACCCAATTGCGGCATTTTCAGATAGAACTAGAAAATAAAATCACGGCCCTAGACCATTCTAACCAGGAACTGGAGCATTTTGCTTACATTGCTTCGCATGACTTGCAAGAACCCTTGCGTAAAATACGAACCTTTGCCCAGTTTCTACAGCAACGACTACAGGACAAACTGTCTGAAAGTGATTTTTGGCCATTGGAACGGATGCGAGAATCGGCTCAGCGGATGCAAATGATGATTGATACCTTGCTGGATTTCTCTCGCATTGGTCGCATACCGCAGGCGTTTGAAAAGGTAGATTTGAATACAATATTGAGCCATGTGCTGGATGATCTGGATGAAAAAATACAAGAAACCTATGCAACCATCACAGTCACAAAACTACCAGTCGTAAAGGCCCTGCTGCCACAAATGTATCAGCTCTTGCAGAACCTAATCAGTAATGCCCTCAAATTTGTTCGGCACAAACCCGAGATTTATTTGCACGTAGAAAAGGTAGAAAGGTTTTCTCCCAAAGGACTAGCCGAACTATACTGGCAGATTAGCATAGAAGACAATGGGATTGGCTTTGAACCACAGTATGCAGATCAAATGTTTATTCTCTTCCGTCGCCTCAATTCACGGGTCGAATATACAGGCACAGGTATCGGGCTGGCTATTTGTAAGAAGATCGTGGAGGCACACCATGGAGAAATATGGGCAGAAGGTGAACTAGGAAAAGGTGCCCGATTTTTCTTTACCCTTCCTGTAGAAGAGACTGAAGTTTCTGTTCAGAATTGTTAGAAGCTATTGCATTTGAGTTATCTTTATGAATGATGAAAATTATACGTGTTCTACTAGTAGACGATGATGAAGATGATTATCTGTTGATGCAAAATTACCTGGAGGATATCCCAGATACTATTTTTGAACTGACATGGGTCTACCACTATCTGGATGCTCTTGAGAAAATTGAAAATCATAGTTATGATATTTATATCTATGATTTCTTTTTAGGCTCTAAGACAGGACTGGACTTATTAGAAGATACTAAAAAACTGTATCCTGATACGGCAATCATTCTACTCACGGGCAAAGGAAACTCAGATGTAGACCGGAAGGCTATGCAACTGGGAGCCATGGATTACCTGATTAAAGGTGAACTGGATAGTGAGAAAATAGAACGTAGCATCCGCTATACCCTCGAACGAATTACGGTTCTTCGAGCCTTACGGGAAAGTGAACAGAAATACCGAGATATATTTGATCAGTCGAAGGATTTTATTTTTCTGATTGATACAGAAGGATACTTTAAAGATGTAAATGCTGCTGGTACACAAATATTTGGCTATAGCCAGGAGGAATTTCTGCATATGCGTCTGCATGATCTCATGCAGGAAGACCTACAACAAAAACATCACGTTCTGTTTGCCATTCAAGCCCGGAAAGACATAAACGAATGTGAAATTGTACTACATTCCAAGAAGAAAAAAAAGGTTTATAGCCTGATTTCCCTGCGGGTACAGCCTGACAAAGAAGAGGGGTACTTTCAGGGTACCACACATGATATTACCGAAAAAAGACGACTGGAACGCAATGCCCGAATGGCCGAGAAGATTGCCGTAAGTGGACGTTTGGTGCGTACCTTGGGGCATGAAATCCGCAATCCGCTGACCAACGTGACGCTGGCCCTCAATCAGCTACAGTCCGAACTGATCAATGATGACTTGTTTATTTATACTGATATTATTAATCGGAATATTATCCGGATCAATGACCTGATTTCACAACTGCTCGAATCACTGAAGCCGACAGAGGTTTCCCGAAAAAAATACCCCATTCATACCCTGCTGGATGAGTCGCTGCAACTGGCTGAAGACCGCCTGAAACTGAAACAGATTCAAGTAGTGAAAAAATATGACCTCTCGGCATGTGAACTGAGTCTGGATAAACCACAGGTAATCATTGCCTTGCTCAATCTGATTACCAATGCTATCGAAGCCATGTCCGAAAATGTAGGCATACTCACGATTGGTACCGAAGTAACTGACGACTACTGTGAGCTGTTTGTAGAGGATAATGGAAGTGGCATCGCAGAAGAAGATCTGTCCCATTTGTTTGAACCCTATTTTACAACTAAAAAAGATGGTGTAGGGCTGGGCTTGTCTTCATCCCTAAACATTTTGCAGTCACATAATGCTACAGTAGACATTGAATCGGAAGTAGAACGGGGCACTGTGTTTACTATACGGTTTTCTCTCAAGGAAGACGATCAGAGCGAAGCCTGAGAAATAACTGGTTTTTTAGCAGATATTTTTAGTCAGCCTACGGCGACAGGTTATATTATTGCTCTGCAGGTAGTATAATCCTAGCATCCGAGGGGCAGTGGTCGAAAATAATGGCTGTGTTTCAAAAGGTATGATGCGTAAAAAAGCTTCCTTTCTGTTTGAACGCCTTTTTTTTGTCTTCCCGCAGGAATCTTCGCGCAAATACAGCGGCTGTCGTCTGTGTGCGAAGACAAAAGAATAATTACACACATAAACTACTGATAGTCAGACTGCAAAGATATCATGCATTTTGAATCACAACCCATATTTTATATTCATCCTTTCAGCTGTTTAAATTCCAAATTGTAAAGTTTAAAATGGTTGCGAATGATACCCAAGCAATGTATGGCACAAGCAGCCATGCTGCTGTTTTGGAGAATTTAGAGAAACTAAAAATAGTGAGTATAATTGCTACTACCATTAAAATAATATCTACTAATGCCAAAGCAGGGGAATGAAAATGAAAGAAGAAAATGCTCCACCAAAAATTTAAAAATAGTTGTGTGGCGAATAATAAATAGGCGTTGCGTTTGTTTAGCTCACTGGCTTTGTTGTTCCAGATAAGTGCCAAGGAAATTCCCATCAGTAAGTAAAGTGTTGTCCATACAGGTCCAAATAAATATGCTGGTGGATTCCATGTTGGTTTGTTAAGTGTATCAAACCAAACGTTGTTGTTGGCACTGGCAAGTAAGCCACTAATAATACCTATGCTTTCACATAAAATAATTGCGATGATGTATTTCCAAGTTGTAGATAATTTGTTTGTTGCTTCCATATACAGCGTTTATACTTTTGTAGTAAGTGTTGGAAATAATAGTGCTAATGATTGACGATGGGTGAAATATTGGCAAACCCAATTGATAAAAACAATTAACAGTATAAGTTATAGTTTAAGTGTCATTTATTTGATTACCAAATAAAAGTAAGTCTAATTGTTTTGTTACACTCTTGGCATATCCAGTTGCCATTGCTTTCAATGAATCGTTATACTCTTGTAAGTCGCTTGCGGTAATTTCTGGCTTTACTTCTGATGGAATTGTAATGGTCATTTCATCCTCAAACTTTGATAGTTCGGGATACTTTTCTTGAATCTTGGCTGTAGTTTCAAGTATTTCTTTGTTCAATTCATTCTTCGTTTTCATTAGTATTGGATTATATTAATTGGTATTATTTTGTCTGTCTTTAAACCCTCTGATAATTCCAAGGTAAAACGTCCCAGTTGACGAATCGCAAACAGTCTGATCTTTTGCTTTACCAATGGTGGTTAAACTTTCAAGATCTTTAATAATTCTTTTGCAGCGGCTTCAGAAGACGCAGGATTTTGGCCAGTAATGAGCATACCATCTTTTACTACATAAGTGACCCAATTGTCTTTTTTGGAATAAATACCACCTTTGTCTTTTAATTCATTCTCTAATAAAAAAGGAACTACCTCCGTAAGTTTTACAGCTTCTTCTTCGCTGTTGGTAAATCCTGTTACTTTTTTTCCTTTTACCAATGCTTCACCGGTATTATCCTTTGCATTCAATAGAACCGCAGGCGCATGGCAAACAGCTACTACGGGTTTTTTACTCATCCAAAAATGCTCTATCAGATTTATTGAATCAGCATTGTTGGTTAAATCCCATAACGGGCCGTGTCCACCCGGGTAAAATAGTGCATCATAATCATCAGAAGACATTGCAGATAACAACATTGTTTTGCCTAAAATATTCTGTAGATTTTTATCTGCTTTAAACCGGATAGTAGCAGGAGTTTGATTTTCAGACGTATCACTGGAAGGATCTACAGGAGGTTGCCCTCCTTTTGGAGATGCAATTGTTATACTAGCTCCTGCATCAAGAAATACATAATACGGGGCTGCAAATTCTTCTATCCAAAATCCTGTCTTTTTTCCTGTGTTTCCAAGTTCACTGTGCGAAGTGAGTACCATTAATATTTTCATTTCCTGAGTTTTTATGTTTCTACAATCATTTTTCCAATGTTATCACCCTCAAATAAGCCCAGCAATGCAGCAGGGGTTGTGCTTCAAAATGTATGATAGATGTAAATTCTGATTATCAATAGCTTATATATGAAACTATTGTTTTGTCCTCCCTGTGGGATCTTCGCACAAGTACAGCGGCCGTCGTCTGTGCGCGAAGATCCCACAGGGAGGACAGGACAGAGGCTTGAAAACAAAAAGGATGCCTTTTTTCCATCATACATTTTGAAACACAGCCAATTGCTGAATCATAATTTACGCTGTTACTAAGGTATCTCTCATCATTTTTACTTTGTCATGGTCGGCTACAAGCAGCGTGTGTTGTGCTTTAATCATGGCTTGTTGATCGGCATTAAGATTTTCTAAATCATTTTCCAATGCTTTTTCGTAAGTGTCTTTTGCCATATCTTCTCCATATTCACATGAGTTAAGAATTGCTTTGCGGTCTTTTCCTGTGAGTGCGGCTTTTACGTCCATCCATACACGAAAAAACTTTCCGGAAACCATTGTTCCCTCGGCTGGCTCGCCCCCAAGTTTTGTAACTTCTGATTTTAATTCTTGTTTGCATTTTTGGCTTGTAGCAGAAAACTGTGCAAACAATGTTTTTAAATCTTGTTCTTCAGTTTCTTTTGAAGCAGTTTCGTAACCTTCTATTCTATCGTTGTTGATAGTGATGAGTGTGTTTAATACTCCAATTGTTTTTTCGTTTTCCATTTTGTTTGTTTATTTAATTTTGAATTTAATTATTGAACTTGAACTTTATTCTGAATTAGTTGTAAATTTTACCTGTTTCTGCTTGTTAATCAAATAAATAACACTTAAACTATATCTTATACTGTATTTTTATATGCCTAAACTATTTTAACCAATAATTAGAGTAAATTTATGCAGTGAAAATAATTTTATTTTTTTAAGTAACTGATTATCAATAAGAGTAATTCTGTTTTATTAGATCGGTTTTGCCTGTTAGTGATTGGCTTTCTTTTGCTCTTTCTCTTCTTTTTCCTTTTTGCGTTGTTCTGCCAGGTCACGTTGGCCTGCATCCTGTAAGTCATGTAGCATTTCTTTGCTGAGAGGCTGGTTAGAGCCATCTTCCAGTCCGTATCCTTGCTGAGTATCTTTGAAAATCGGACGAGCGTCCCCTTTTTTGTAGGTTACACTTTTTTCTTGGTCTGTCAGAATAGGATCAGGCTTGATTAGGTTTTCAGGAGGAGTGTATTTTTTTACTTCTCTTTCGGTGCCATCGTCAATAGCTTTATAGTCTGGTTGTTTTTCTTTTTCAGTAGCCATGACTTTATAAAATTTACGTGAAACATTTACTTGAATGGTATGTGTGGGTATGACCATATATCCTAGCAATTGATCGGTGTCAGACTAACTAGGGTACTTTGCAGGCAAGAGGTAGAGATTTAGTTAAATGCCTGTTGTTTCTGGATCAAATACAAGCTTAGCTGCTGCATACAGATAATAAATCTACGCATGGGGATAGCAGATAATCAGCTATTTTTAGTAAAACACCCACTAGCATTGTTGCACTGCCTGATGGAATATAGATAGAAAAAGATGTTCCATCAGATAGATAGAACCTATGGCGGTTATTGAGGGGTAGTGTGTAGGTTTTTTACCTCAACATTGTTTCGTTATTTCCCCAGAATGTATATCGGTCAGATATAGACGGGTGGCACACTATTTTCTTTATACACAAAGAAAAACCCAGCAGAAAAACCTATCAATCTGTAGTACATTGAACCCCCTTATTTATTTTACCTTTAACCAAGGTGTTTTTGTGAAAGAGAAGAAAAAGAATTTTACAGGCATCTTCGAAGATTTTGCCAATAAAATAACCTCTTGGACAGGTAGTTCAAAAGCATTTCTATTAGCTTTGACTTCTATACTACTGTGGGTATGTACCGGATCTATATTTCATTATTCTGATACCTGGCAGCTTGTGATCAATACCAGCACCACGATTATTACTTTCCTGATGGTATTTCTTATCCAGAAAGCACAGAATAAAGATTCACTGGCTTTTCATTTAAAACTCAATGAATTGATTGCTACCAGTGCCCAGGCCAGCAACCGTCTGATTAGTGTGGAAAGTCTGACTGAAGACGAGTTACGTATTTTGGCAGCGTATTATACTACCTTGGCTTCAGAAACACGGCGCAGGGTGGAGATTCATCAGTCACATTCCATTGAGGAAGCCATTGGAAAAGCAGAAGATAAAATAAACCAAAAAAAACGATTCTATATGAAAAAGCAAGCAAAGCCCATCAAAACTGGTAAAAAAGCCGTACAAGAAGCAGTTGCCCACTCGTCGGAAGTAAATATGAATGGCAAACTTGGCTATAATGAAGTGAATGAAGATGTCCCGGTCAATCCAGATCAGTCCCAGAAAGAAAAAGCAAGGTAAAGAGAAAACGCAGCTACCCGCCGCTTACGCAGACAACCACCTCTCGCCAATGACAGAAACCAAAAAACGTAATATTGGCAAAACAATCCTAAAGATAGGAGCTTGGACTGTCGGTAGTATCGTCGGTCTATTATTTATATTGGTGCTTCTGATTCAATTACCTTCCGTACAGAATTATCTGACAGATCGGGCTACAGGCTATCTGGAAAAGAAACTCAAGACCCAGGTTGAAATCGGAGAGATCAATGTAGCCTTTCCAAAGTCCATTCTCCTGAAAGATATTTGCCTGAAAGATCAGAAAAAAGACACCCTTTTGTATGCCCATCGGCTGGCCGTAGATATAGGTTTTTTTGGTTTTTTTGCCAAAAAAATAAATGTCAACCGCATTGAGCTGGAACAAATGACCGGGCACATCAGTCGGACATTGCCCGATAGCAGCTTTAACTTTGACTTTATTGTCCATGCATTTTCGGATTCGATCAGTGTAGCCGAGACGGATACAACCCCAACAGCCTGGCGACTGACTTTAGATCAGGTGTCACTAAAAGATATTTATGCTACTTACCAAGATGCAGTGGCCGGACAAGATGTACAGGTACAACTGGGTGACTTTGACCTGAATTTTGAAGAATTGGATTTGATTCGGGCGGTGTATAAAGTGGATGAGGTTTCTATCTCTAATAGTTTTCTAACCTATACAGTTGCTGCAACTGAAACTCCTGCAGCCGCTCAAACCTCTGAAGCCGCCTCCACACCCGAAAACGTAAACGGCATGGCCGATACGACAGAAGCCAAAATGGTGATCGGGCTGAATGCCTTGAATCTGGACAATATCCGGGTCACGTACAACGATAAAAATGCCCGCCGAAAGATGCAGGTAGGGCTAGGTGAAGTACATGCCGAAGCCGATGCATTCGATTTGAAGGGGCAAATTCTGGCATTAGACAAATTGTCACTGGAAAAATCGTTTGTCACTTATCACCAGGATCGGACGTTGCCTGTGGCTGTAGTAGCAGCTAAGGCCAAAGAAGCTGGTACAGACAAAAAGGCTGCTACCACCACTACCCTTGGCTGGCGGGTTCGGGTAGGAGATCTGCTAGTGGATGAAACCAATCTGATCTACGACGACTTTAATTCTGCCCCTCAAGCCGCAGGAATGGATTTTTCGCATTTGCAAATCACTAATGTGCATATTGAAGCGGAAGACATTCTGTACGCCGGAAACATATTTCAAGCCAATATTGAAGCCATGCAGATGGCCGATAAAAGCGGCTTTGCCATTCAGGAATTTCATACGAACTTTGGCATGACAGGCCAGCAATTGTACGCCCGGTCACTGGTATTGCGTACCAATCAGAGTTACCTAGAAGGGGATATAGAAGGCAGCTTTGCTTCTCTGGCTATGTTGAGTAAAACCTATCCGGACATGCAGCTGAACCTTCAGATTCCAAAAGCCCGTCTGGTGATGAGTGATGCGTTGTTTTTTCAGCCTGGATTGCTGAAAAAAATGCCACTGAAACTGAACCGTAACAGTGTCATTCACATGCGTGTGATGGCCAAAGGAACAGTAAAAGATTTGTACATACAGGAACTGACAGCCCGAACACTGGATCAGACACGAATAGCCGCCTATGGCCACATCCGTAACCTACCCGACATTGACCGTACTACCCTTGACCTGACCATAGAACCGTTTGCCACCTCCTCGCATGACCTGAAAGCTATTTTGCCAGCTTCTATGCTGCCTTCCAGCATTCGATTGCCTCAAACCATGTATCTGGAAACCCACCTGACAGGTGGTGTACATAACCTGCATACAGACACCCGACTGAATACTTCTCTGGGAAAAATACTGGCTAAACTGAATCTGCGTACCAACAAGTCGTTTTCTACGGGCTCCTATTCCGGTAAAATAAAGGCAGTCAATGTAGCACTCGGTAAACTACTCATGCAGGATTCGGTTGGCAGGCTGAATGCGACGGCTACCCTGGAAGGTTCTGGTTTTAGCATGAAAGAAATAAAAGCTCAGATCGGCGTGAAGTTGCATGAACTGGTTTACAATGGCTATACCTATCGGGATGTAATTCTGGATGGGCTGGCTCGACCTTCGTTATTTGCCTTCAATGTCTGGCTCACAGACCCCAATGCCAATCTGGCTCTGATAGGTAGTGCAGATTTTAGGCAGTCAGTGCCGCATTACATAGCCGTGCTGGATTTAAAACATGTAGAACCTGGAAAACTGCATCTTTCTACCACTGATGCTACGGCTCGTGCCCAGGTCCGTCTGGATATGAAATTCAAAAGCCTAGACTCTCTGAATGGAAACATAGACATTCGACAGGTGGCTGTAGCCAGTAAAGGAAAAGTCTATACCGTTGATTCTCTGCTATATGTATCCGTACAAGAGAAAGAACGGACAGATATAAAAATCAATTCAGATATTGTCTCTGGATATTTTCGTGGAAACATCAACCTGACAGGCATGTACGCCGCCCTGGAAAACCACCTGAGTCGCTATTATACACTGCCTGGAAAACCGAAATATACACCTGGTACGGCCAAACCACAAAACTTTGACTTTGAGTTAAGACTGGGTAACACGGCCATTCTGACGGATGTGCTGGTGCCTAAACTGGATTCACTGAAACCCGGACTTATCAAAGGCCGGTTTGACAGTGAAAAAGGAGACCTGGATTTACGGGCCGACATTTATCAGCTCAAATACGATGGCACCAAAGTAGATTCAGCCCGATTGGTAATCCGTTCGGATGCCAAACGGCTACGGGCTAGTTTCCAGGTTCGGCAGATTCAACAGGCTGAAGTCCGGCTGCGTCGGATGGCCTTTACGGTGGATGCGGCCAATGACAGCCTGCTCACTCGTTTGCTGGTGCGGGACTCAGTCAATCAACAAAAATACCTCATGGCTGGTGTGTTTAAAAGTCTGCCAAACAATGCTTATATTTTCCGGTTGCTGCCCGATACCCTCAAATTGAACTACCAGCCGTGGCAGATTCCTGTAGATAATGCCATCCGGATTACCAAAGCAGGTATTCTGCTACAGGATGTTTCGTTGTCTTCCAACGGACAAAAGATTTCTCTGGCCAATGTAGGCAATGAGCCTTCTTCGTTTGTCGCTACCTTTGAGCAATTTAAACTGGCTACTTTGGGCGAAATGCTCCGTACTGATACCAGCTTGGTAAGTGGTACACTGAACGGAAATGTACAAATGTTCCGCCAAGGCAAAGATACGGTGCTGACAGCTGAGATGAAGGTGTCACAGTTTAGCTATACTGGCCATCTGGTAGGAGATCTGCAACTGGTAGCCGAACAAAAGCAGAAAGGACGATTCGACATAAATCTGAACCTGACAGGCAATGAAAATGATGTAAAAGTAGATGGCTACTACCAAAGTTTAGCGGGCAGCAATGTCCTGAATTTTGATGCAGCTATTAATCACCTGAATCTGAAATCATTTGAAGGCTTTGCCCGAAGTCAGTTGAAAGAATTGTCGGGTGTGGCTACGGGTAACTTCCAGATCCGAGGTAATACCTCCAAACCCTCAGTGGAAGGCAAGCTGACGTTTCAGAATGCCTTGCTTAGACCTACCCTGCTCAACAGCCCCTTACGCATCAATGACCAGACCTTGCAACTGGATACCCGTGGACTACACTTTCAGAATTTTACAATCACGGATAGCCTCAGCCATACTGCCTCTATTAATGGTGATGTGCTGAGTAATGATTATTCGTATTACAAACTGAACCTACAGGTGCGGTCTACAGACTTTCAGGTACTGAACACAACCAAGACCGACAACAAAATGTACTATGGCCGGGTATTGCTAAACAGTACGATTCAGATCACTGGAGATTCCTATAAGCCTGTCGTACAGGCCAATCTGAAAGTAGGCAGCCGAAGTACCTTTACCTATGTACTGACCCAGTCAGAAGAAGTAGTCACCGGACGTGAAGGCATTGTGGTGTTTGAAGACGTAGGGGCTATGGAAGACCACTATACACGCAAACTGGTGGCTGCTGAAGCTCAGCAGGACACAAGCAGTGCAGCCCTCAAAGGTTTTGAATTTTCTGCCAACATCGAAATAGACTCAACTACGGCTCTCAATGTGATTATAGACCCGATTGCGGGAGACCAACTGGTAATGAAAGGAGAAACAACCTTGAGCCTGGGTATTGATCCGTCAGGAGATATGGACTTGACCGGACGGTATGAGATTTTGTACGGAAGCTACCGCCTCTCGTTCTTTAACCTAGTGCAACGCCAGTTTTCTATTGAGAAAAATAGCAGCATTACTTGGACAGGAGATCCTTACAAGGCTAATCTCGATATCCGGGCAGCCTATCAGGTAGAAGCTCAGCCACTGGAATTACTCAAAAACCAGCTCACAGCTCAGGACAATATGAATAGGTACAAACAGCGGCTACCGTTTCTGGTGTACCTAGACCTGAAAGGCCAGCTTACTAAACCACAAATCAGCTTTAAGCTGGATATGCCCATTGACAAACAGAATGTCCTGGAAGGAAAAGTATACCGGGAAATTCAGATTCTGAACACCCGTGAATCAGAGCTGAACAAACAGGTATTTGCCTTATTCCTGCTGCAACGGTTCTTTGCTGAAAATCCGTTGGAAAGCTCCCCGGCAGGTCTGGAAGCCAATGTACGTACCAGTGTAAGCAAGATTCTGACTGATCAGTTGAATCAGCTTGCTAACAAAATTGAGGGTGTAGACCTTTCGCTGGATGTAAACTCCTATCAGGATTATTCCTCAGGGGCAGGTACAGGCCGGACACAGCTGCAACTAGGCGTGTCAAAGAATCTTTTCAGTGACCGTATTACCGTCAAAGTGACTGGAAATGTAGATGTGGAAGGCAGTAACACCACCAGCCAGAAGGATCTTTCTAATTTTCTTGGAGATTTACAACTGGAGTACCGACTCACTGATGACGGACGGCTGCGACTGCTAGGTTTCCGTCGTAGAGATTTTGACGTAGTCAGTGGTGAGCTGACCAAAACAGGTGTAGGGGTTATTTTTGTGCGGGACTATAATACTTTCCGCGAATTATTTAGAAAAGCCATTGACGAATAATGAAACAGATGTATGTTTATTCTCTTTACTTTCTACAGAGAAAAAGAGTTTCTGTAAGGATCATTTTTTCTGTTGCGATAGCAGGAGCGGTATTACTCCTGAGCGGATGTAGAGGTACCCGTTTTATTCCCGAAGGAAAATATTTGTACACCGGAGCCAAAGTAAAATATGAGACCAAAGGGTCTATTCCCCGCAAAGCTAAGCTGGATGAAGAGGTACAGGCTGCGATACGCCCAAAACCCAACAAAGTCTATCTGGGCATGCGTCCGGGCGTGTGGTTTTACTATATAGCCGGTCAGCCCAAAAAGAAAAAAGGATTACGAACTTTTATTAAAACCAAGCTGGGCAGAGAACCCATTTTACTGGACAAAGCCAATCCGGATCGGACATCTCAACTACTGACGGGTGTACTAAAAAACAACGGATATTTTGAAGCTACAGTCAAATCAGAGGTAGAGAAAAAAAAGAAAACAGCTTCTGTTACCTATACAGCTACGTTGGTGAATCCTCCATACCGGATACGAAATCTATACTATCAGGCTCTGGATACCGTTTATGGTCCTATCTCTTATCGGATACGGCAGGAAAGCCTGCTTAAGAAAGGTCGGATTTATCGTCTGACAGCCTTGAGCAACGAACTGAAACGAGTGGCTACGGTTGTCCGCGACAGTGGTTTCTACTTTTTTGATGATAGCTACCTGATCTTTCATGCCGACAGCACCATAGGTACACGAGAGGTAGATTTATATTTGCGGTTTGAAAAAAAAATTCCTCTTCAGGCTAAGAAAATCTATACACTGGACACAGTAGAGGTGATCAACCATTATTCTCTAGCCAAGGACTCATCTGAGTTGCATTACCGCAGCATGAGTCTGGAGGGTTATCGGTATTTTTACCGCAGGGATGATATACGTCCAAAAATAGTCCTCAGTGCCATTAACCTGAAAACTGGCCATCTATACCGTCGGTCTGAACAGGAACTGACCCTGAACCGTCTGACTAACTTGGGCGTATTTAAGTTTGTCAACATTCGTTTTGAACCCACAGACAGCAATCGGCTGAAGGCTAAAATCTATCTCACTCCCTTGCTGATCAGATCTTTGCGGCTGGAGGCACAGGCAACGTCCAAGTCGAACAGTTTTGTCGGGCCGGCCCTGTCGGTAACCTATATCAGCCGGAACTTTCTGAAAGGTGCCGAGTTGTTTCAGACCCGTGTCAATACGGCCTATGAAGTGCAGATTGGAGGGGTGCAAAAGCCTCCCATTAACTCATTTGAGTTCGGAGCTGAAACCAGCCTGACTATACCACGGTTTATATCACCCATTTATCTGCCATATTCATCACACCAGTATGTACCACAGACCATCGTAAAAGTAGGATTCCGGCTTCAGAAACGGGTAGGTTTTTTTCGGCTCAACTCGTTTAACTTAGGCTATGGCTATGCCTGGCGTGAGTCGGCTTGGAAAACCCACGAGTTGTATCCGATTGATATTACGTTCTTTCAGTTAGGAAATATCTCAGATGCATTTGCCCAGCAACTGGCTATTAATCCTATTCTGCAACGTAGTTATCAGAATCAGTTTATTTTGGGTGCTCGTTATTCCTACACCTACAATACCCATAGTGTAGAACAGGCAGAAAAGCAAAGAGATAACCTGTTTTTCAATGGAAACATAGATATATCAGGAAATCTGGCTTATCTTGCACAACGTACTACCAATAGTTCCCGCAGCAAAACAGATAATTCCTACCAGGTATTTGGAGAACCATATTCCCAGTTTACACGTCTGGATGTAGATGTTCGGTATTATCATACATTTAAAAAAGACCAGCAACTAGCTACACGCCTGATCGTGGGAGCCGGCTATGCGTATGGCAACTCTATTACGATGCCTTATGTAAAACAGTTTTCTGCTGGGGGATCTAACAGTTTGCGGGCCTTCCGGGCTCGTTCGGTAGGTCCGGGTTCGTATGCCCGTCCAGACAGTGTGTCTACATTCTTTGTAGACCAGACTGGAGATGCCAAGATTGAATCCAGTACAGAATATCGTTTTGGAATATTTGGCTATTTGAAAGGAGCTGTATTTATAGATGCTGGAAATATCTGGTTGCTAGGCAAAGATCCGCTACGGCCAGGATCCGATTTTGTCTGGAATACCTTTCTCAAGGAAGTAGCAGTTGGTACAGGTTTTGGTCTACGTCTGGATGCCAACTTCTTCGTATTTCGTTTGGATCTGGCCTTCCCCTTGCGTAAACCTTCCCTGCCCGAATCGGAACGTTGGGTAATACGTAACATAGACTTTGGTAGCCGCAACTGGCGAAAAAACAACCTGATCCTGAACGTAGGGATTGGCTATCCGTTCTAAGCTTTTCCTCCGCCTACCCCTAAAAAAACAGCACCGACTCTTTTAAAGAATCGGTGCCTGGGTTCATTTTTTGAGTTAGCTAATGCTAAGGAGAAAAGAGTATAGGTTAAAAATTTACACCTATATACAATTGCAATGCACTGTTTTTGTAATCTTTAGTTAGGTTGCCTAGAATACCAGAATCCCCTATCGGACGCATACCTAAGTCATACCGCAGCCCTACTTGTGCCTTTCCAAAGTCTAGACCTATGCCACCAGCCAGACCCCAGTCAAAGGCATTGAAGTCGCTGCGTTTCAGATCAGTTATACCGTTTACACTTCCATCACTGTCTACATCTTTGATTTTTGCATCTGTTAGATAAGCCGCATAAGGCCCTGCGTGAATGTTAAAATGTCCAATGTTTACGCTTAACATCACTGGCAGCTCAACATAGCCAAGTCCAAACTGGTATTTTCCTTTTCCTTGCAGAATATTTTTATATTCCGCCTCTGTTCCTTTACGTGTATAGATAAGCTCAGGCTGGATATAGAGCACATCTTCTATGATCGGAGCTTTCAGATAAAAACCTCCCTGAAAACTAGGCTTTACATTTTGATCATCAATGGTATTACCAGAATAAAAATTACTTAGCATTACCCCGCCCTTGATCCCAAATGTAGTTTGACTTTGACCGAGACTGGTGGTAGAGACTCCACATAGTACTAACAAAGTGGCCGCGATGACATAACTTGCTTTTTTCATAGCTCTTTTTTTAATTAAAAAATTAAAATTGATTAAATGTACTTTGATATATGCTATAAAAAATAGTGTTCCATGCCTTTTTATGGGTAAATTTTGGATAGTCAGGAAAAGTTGGAGAAAACAATCCCCATATATATGCCAGACGTCTACATTTTAGATGGGGATACTAGGTAAGTAGATATTTTTCTACAAAAAATAAAAAGAAATACAAATCTGTTGCATTTAACAGTCTGACTGGCATATACAATCTAGCTGGCAAGGTATTTTTTATATACACCTTAATTATTCACTTAAACTAACTAAAACTATGTTACGTTGGACGCTAACTTTTCTTGTCATTGCACTTATCGCAGCCTTATTTGGATTTGGTGGTATTGCTGCTGGTGCAGCAGCTATTGCTAAAGTTATATTTTATATTTTCCTGATTGCGTTAGTTATTTCTCTGGTAATGGGAATGGTGCGACGCGTGTAAAGACGTTATTTTTGAAATGAAAGTATGGTGGTATGATAAGCCAAAAAATACTAATATCCCTCAAGTATCCTCTCTATCTCCCCAGCACAGTGCTCCCCCGTAGCTACTGTGCTTATTTGTTTATACCCCAGTCGTATAGGAGATGTCTATACCTAGACTAGCCACTAGTAATGTGAGAGTAGAGAGAAAACAAAAATACCTGTCAGAGAACAGGTATTTTATGCGGTTTTATGCGCTTAATTTATTTTTAAACGGTTAATTACGTACTATCCGTTTTGCCCAATATACAAACAATGTTTTATTAAATGCAAATAGGTAACTTTATAGAAAAAGATATTTTTATTGTGAAATAATAAAAATGCTATATTTGCGATTTTTAAACGTACTTGATGATATTTTTATATTGATATAGGTTGCTTCAATATCGTGCACTGGAAAGCTATCAAATGCTTGGTTCTAGTCTTCCCAGTTGCTATTGAAACGTACCGCATACATTTTGAAACACAACCAAAATTGTGTAGAAAATCAGAAAATACTCTTTACCTATATCTGGTGAAGCCCACCCAATTATTTAATTTCTTGTAATTGCATTTGTTGTATTCCTACCTGAGATTTTGCTTTCTCCAGTTTCAGCATCGCCTGTGTTTTGTCCTGCTCAGTTGCGATAAGCTGCTGATTCAATTTGGTTTGCAGAGTCTGACTATTGAGGGCTTTCTTCTCAAGGTTAGCTTGATCTTTTTTGGCGTGTTCAAGCTTTTTCATGAGGCTTTTTTGTTTATTTAGTACCTTGTCAGAGTCTTTCTGGGCTTTTTTGAGATCTTTCTGTGCCTCTGTTACGCCTTTCGTAGCCTGTTGACGGTAGGTTTGTATTACAAAACTTCGCAGAAATTGCTGACTGGCTTCATACCCTGAGCTATTGGCTGTGATGGGTGTACTTCCTTCATCCAGAGCCAGAAAGATTTCAGTACGTTTAGATCCAGCATTGGACAAGTTGCTGACCAGTTGCAGGGGGGTGGCCGAGATGGCCGAAATATTGGCATTGGCTATCTGATAGGTATTACCTTTTTTGATTACTCGGCCGTAGGTGTCCAAGTAGTTTTTCCAGTCTTTCCGCACATGGCTCTTACTGGCTGCAATGGTAGTTGATAAGCCTTGGTGTGTGATACCTCTAATGGACTGCTGGGAGGGCTGCACTGTTGCAACAGAGGCCATTGAGCGGACTTCGGTAGTGACAGTGTGTGCATTGGCAGTACTATCTGTGGTATTGCCACTATTCTCTTGTCCGTACACAGATATACCCAGACAAGCCAAGAAAACTATTAGTAATGTTTTCATAGAGATTTTAATTTAAAAAGGTTTGTATATTTCTGATAATGAGAATTTTTTATAAAAAAATGAATGTTTCTCTCTTGTACTTTTCATAGTCTTTAACAGTATATTGTTACCTAGAGAGGTGCCTACTGGGAGCTACTTTTGGCTAGATATATAGAAGAGACTGAAAAAAATATGCCTGCTATAAAGTAAAGCCAGAGTCGGGTATAAGCGGAAATATTTATAGCAGAATAGGGTGAAAGTGGCTTTTTTGTAGAAAAATGTCCCCATCCATATCCTGCCCAGAAAAAAAGGCTGGTAAAAATTACCAACCTTTTTCAACGAAACCACCGTCTATTTTAATCTAACCCACTCTACGCGTATTCATTTTATCTTGAAGACCGTATACACAAACTGTTTTAAATCCCTGTTTAGGATGATTACAAAGGATCTTGGCTGCAAAATTAACGTAAACAGCTTCTTAGTTTTTTATGTCTTTTTCTACCTCGTCAAAGAAGTTGTTCACATTTGTCCTAAACTCTGACCAATCTTCTTTGGTTTCATTTTTTGCACGGGTCATATATTCGTCCATGCGAGTCTTTTTAGCTTTTAGTTTGTCCATTTGTTCGTCTATTTTTTTCTTTTCTTTGGCTGAGGCTGTTTTTGCCTGGGCTTGCAATTCTTCTATACGAGCATTGATCTTTGCAGATTCGGCATCCATACGAATCTCTAAATCTTTTCTTTCCTGCTCTATTTCCTGACCAGCTGCCTCTGCCATATTTCCTACATGCTCACCTGCATCTTCTATGGCGTTTCCTGCGGCATCTGCTTCTTTTTCCAAGGTAGACTCCTGATTGTCCCGGCTATTATCAGAACAGGAAACAATCGACAGTGAGACTGTCAGAAGTAATGCATTTAAAATGGTTTTACACACTCTCATAAAGTTTGAATTTTATAGGATAAAAAAATATTTTATTTGGATTAATAAAATTAAAAAACTGTGCCAGCCTTTCGAGTATGTCTAATGAAAGTAGGAAAAGAATAAATAATGTTTGATGTAAGTTGCTGATTTTTAGTGTATTGTCTTTGTTTGTTGTGGGTTGTAGAAATGGGGAAAATAAAGAGACATAGGAATGGGACTACCCAATTTGCGTATACAAAAATGCAGGTTTATTTGTATAATTTCCACACTGCTAGCTACAGACAGATTTGTAAATAAACCCGAAAAACAAAAAACCGACAGGGTTAAAGCTGTCGGTTTGGAGTGACGAAGGTTCTGAAACTTGATTCGGTTAGCGGCTCAGGTACAGGTTTCGTTCAGAGTAAACTTTCTGGAAGAAATCGTCGTCGAGGTCGTCTATGAAGTAGATGGCTTCTCCGGTAGATTTCATTTCAGGACCAAGTTCCTTGTTCACATTTGGGAACTTGTTGAATGAGAACACGGGAATCTTGATGGCGTATCCTTTTTTGCGTGGATTGAAGTTGAAATCTTTCACTTTCTTTTCACCCAGCATTACCTTGGTAGCGTAGTTGACATACGGCTCATCATACGCTTTGCAAATAAACGGTACTGTACGGGATGCCCGTGGATTGGCCTCAATGACATATACTTTTTCGTCTTTGATGGCAAACTGAATATTGATCAGTCCGACAGTACGTAGGGCTAAGGCAATTTGCTTGGTATATTTTTCGATTTGCAGAATTTCCAACGCACCCAAGTTAAAAGGTGGCAGCACCGCATTGGAGTCGCCGGAGTGAATGCCGGCAGGCTCGATGTGTTCCATGATACCGATGATGTACACGTCTTCTCCATCACAGATTGCATCGGCTTCGGCTTCAATGGCATTTTCGAGGAAGTGGTCTAGCAACACTTTATTGTCAGGCATATCCTTGAAGATGTCTACCACGTGGTTTTCTAGTTCTTTCTCATTAATCACAATCTTCATTCCTTGTCCACCTAACACGTAGCTAGGACGAACCAACAGCGGGAAACCTAGCTCACGAGAAAGTTCAATAGCTTCATCGGCATTTTGTACCGTTCCGAATTGAGGATACAAGATATTATTCTCTTTCAGGAGGCTAGAGAAACTACCACGGTCTTCGGCCAGATCTAGGGCTTCGTAACTGGTTCCGATGATTTTGATGCCGTAGCGTTGCAGCTTTTCAGCCAGTTTTAGGGCCGTTTGTCCACCCAGCTGTACAATCACGCCTTCGGGTTTTTCGTGCTGGATGATGTCGTAGATATGTTCCCAGAATACAGGCTCAAAGTAGAGTTTATCCGCAATGTCAAAGTCTGTAGACACCGTTTCGGGGTTACAGTTGATCATAATGGTTTCATATCCACACTCTTTGGCTGCCAACACGCCATGTACGCAAGAGTAGTCGAACTCGATGCCTTGCCCGATGCGGTTAGGGCCAGAACCCAGTATCACTACTTTTTTCTTGTTGGATACGATAGATTCATTTTCTGGGCCTTCGACACTTTTTCCTTCTGGAGCTAGGGCAAAGGTGGAATAATAATAGGGTGTACTGGCTTCAAATTCGGCGGCACAGGTGTCTACACACTTGTATACCCGCTGAATGCCCAGTTCCGTCCGTTTGTTATAAACTTCACTTTCGTAGCATTCCAGCAAATGGGCAATCTGACGGTCGGCGTAGCCTTTATTTTTGGCTTCAAACAACAAAGAAGCTGGCAGGTCGTCGAGGTCGTATTTCTGGATTTCTTTTTCCAACATCACCAGTTCTTCTACCTGATTGAGGAACCAAGGGTCAATTTTGGTGAGTTTCTGGATGGTTTTGAATGGAATACCTAACTTAAAGGCATCGTGTATATGGAACAGTCGGTTCCAGCTTGGGTGTTCCAGACTATCGAGCAGTTGCTCTTGATTGGTAAGTTCTTTTCCGTCCGCACCCAGTCCGTTTCGCTTGATTTCCAGCGACTGGCAGGCTTTCTGCAAGGCTTCCTGGAAGTTGCGTCCGATACCCATGGCTTCACCTACAGATTTCATCTGAAGGCCCAGGTGACGATCGGCTCCTTTGAATTTGTCAAAATTCCAGCGGGGAACTTTCACAATCACATAGTCAATGGCAGGCTCGAAATACGCAGAAGTAGTTTTGGTAATGGCATTTTTCAGCTCATCCAAGTTGTAGCCAATGGCTAGTTTGGCGGCAATTTTAGCAATTGGATACCCAGTTGCTTTAGAAGCCAGTGCTGAAGAGCGTGACACCCGTGGGTTGATCTCAATAGCAATGATATAGTCATCAACGGGGTTGACAGAAAACTGTACATTACAGCCACCTGCAAACTTCCCAATGCCGTCCATCATGCGGATAGCCAGGTCACGCATTTGTTGGTACAGTGTATCGGGTAGGGTCATGGCAGGAGCTACCGTAATAGAGTCTCCAGTATGCACACCCATTGGGTCAAAGTTTTCGATGGAACAGATAATGATAAAGTTTCCATTATTGTCGCGCAGTAGTTCCAGCTCATATTCTTTCCAGCCCATGATACTCTGCTCGACTAGTACTTCATGGATAGGGGAGGCGTGTAGACCCGCATTCAGTGCTGCGTCAAATTGGGTGCTGTCATTGACAAATCCGCCACCAGTACCACCCAAGGTAAAGGAAGGACGGATCACCAGCGGAAAGCCAATTTCCTGTGCAATTTCTTTTCCTTCGAGGTACGAACGAGCGGTACGTCCTTTACACACATTCACGCCTAGCTCCATCATTTTCAGGCGGAATTTCTCTCGGTCTTCAGTCGTTTCGATGGCATTGATGTCTACACCAATGATGCGTACACCGTATTTTTTCCAGATTCCTGCTTTTTCACAATCAATAGCTAGGTTCAGGGCTGTCTGTCCACCCATGGTTGGTAGTACAGCATCCACTTTGTGTTTTTCCAGAATTTCCCGGATATACTTCTTTTCCAATGGCAGCAGGTACACGTGATCGGCGGTGACCTTATCGGTCATGATCGTAGCTGGGTTGGAATTGATCAGGATTACTTCGATGCCTTCTTCACGCAGCGAACGAGCCGCTTGGGAGCCAGCATAGTCAAACTCACAGGCTTGTCCGATGATGATCGGACCTGAACCAATGATAAGAACGGATTTGATAGAAGTATCTTTGGGCATTGTCTATTGGTTTGATGGAGGGTAGTTAAAAATCCCGCAAAGTTAATCTAAAAATAAGTAGGTGTTCAAAAGAATTTAGATAAAATTTGTAAATAGAAGATGGAATGCTGATAATGAGGCTGCTAAGGAAGAAGAAGGCAAGCCCTAAACCTCTTACTCAAACCAATTATAGCCTGAACCTTGATTGATTTGATTGTAAGATGACCATTGTTGCAGACCAATAGAGAATTTTACTTACTATTTACTCATATGTGTGGACGATACGTAACTGTTTTTTTAGAGGAGGAATGGATGAAAAGGCAATTCCAGGTTTCGGATTTACCAGACTTTCCTCCTATATACAATGCCGCTCCCGGTCAGTACCTGCCTGTCATTACTGACGAGCAGCCTGAGAAAATACAGTTGTTTCGCTGGGGGTTTCTGCCTGCCTGGGCTAAGGAAGAAAAAGTAGGCTATACCATGATTAATGCCCGTGCGGATGGGATTGCTGAAAAAACGTCGTTTAAAAAGGCCATTCGGTCACAACGATGTGTGGTGCTGGCATCTGGCTTCTATGAGTGGAAAAGTGGCACAGAACGCAAGCAGAAGACACCGTACTACATTCATCCATCAGATCAGCCATTGTTTGGTATGGCAGGAATCTGGAATACATGGATGAATAAAGATACCGGAGAAGTGATATCAAGCTATGCGATTATTACCACCGAAGCCAATGCGTTTATGCAACCCCTCCACAACCGCATGCCTGTGATCCTGTCACCAGCAGATCTATCCCAATGGCTCGACAGAAAAGCTTCTTTTGAGAAAGAACTAGAACTGCTCAAGCCGTATGCCGACGCAAAAATGGAGGCGTATGAGGTGAGTACAGACGTAAACAAAGCCAGTCATAATTACCCAGAATTGTTGGAAGCCGTAGGAGAGAGGCATAGTTTGTAGCATTTGCTAGCTGCTAAAGTGAGTTTCCAGAAATGTCTTTAATGGATTCAGGTAGGAGTGGTCGAAATTAAAATACTGGGTATATTTTCGTTCCTGAAACAAGGTTCTTTTGTTTTTGAAATCTTCATTTTGGCGATTGGATTTAGGCATTATTTCCCAATAGGCATATATTTTTGACTTTAAGGCGGGGAGGCGTAGTTCTCTTTCTGCACGGTTATTTTCTAAGCAGGTACTATAATTATCAAAACAGTCCAAAATAAATTGATTTTCTGGGAAAACGATTTTCTCAAGCAGATTTTCAAATATGCCATCATTTTGATTGTCAGGCAAAAGAAAGGTTTCAAAGGTAATTCCTAACTCAGTTTTTTTAGCTTCTAGGTATTGTTTGCGGTCAGCAAACCCCCCATTGGTTTCTGGTGTATCGGCATCGAAAATCAATAGGTTGATTCCTCCTGCATCGGTATTCATCTGAAATTGATTCACTACATCTTCGGATTCTATTTTGGTGTATCCTCCCACTGAAACTATATTTGCGGTAGGCAACTGCAAATGTGTCAGGTATTTTTTGAGGAAGAGGTCATCACCGTCTCCTTCTACAAAGATACGTATTGGTTTATCCATTGAATTTGCCTCCTCTGATATTTATATGTTGGTCAATGGCATGCTGGAAACCTTCAAAACCTGTTTTGTAGGCAATGACTTGTCCGTTTTTGTCTTCCTGCAAGGTAAAGCAGCGGGCATCTTTTTGAAGGTCTGTCATGTCTTCTTCTTCCAAGGCTTCTTTGAAGAATCGGAGGCATTCTTCGTTGTGTGTAGTGATAAATAGTTGAACCTGATGGGTTTTAGCAGCTTTGAGAATGGTTTTCCAGAACAACTTCATGCGGCTGAAATGGATACCCGCATCAATCTCGTCAATCATGAGGCGTTTGCCTTTGTTTTGAACTATTTCGCAAAGGATACGGAAGAGTTTAATCGTTCCTTCACCAAAAACGGCTAGAGGCATGACCGCATCTAGGTTATTTTGAGTAATTACTAGGATCGGTTGGGAACTCTCTGCTGTAGAAATCTCAATATTCTCAATATGAGGAGAAAGTGTTTTTAGAGAATCTACCACATCCTGTCTTAGCTTTTTGCTTACTTGAATGTATTTTGAGAAAAAGTCAGTCAGATCACTATTGTAACCTAAGGCAAAGGGAATAAATGGAATAATAGAAGGTAGTTTTGTCCGATCCTCTCCATAATACGGCATACTGGGGGAGGAGGATGGAGTTTGACTAGTATGATTAAAAGAATGATAGAACAGCCAGCCACGTGATTCGTCTTTAACCAATTTTACACCATCATCCTTTCCTGTATCAAAAAGTATAATTGGACGAATTGATCCTTTATATAAGAAATAATCCAAATGGTGACCCTTATAGTTGTTAAACTTCCAGAATTGATGAATGACAATAGCCAAAGATAAACCAAATATTTCCGGATCTGAATTAAACAGCAACGCCTCCAACACCGAAGTCTTCCCTACATTATTATCTCCTACAATCAGGTTAAACTGCCCAATGTCCTTCATTTCAAACGATTCAAACCGTTTGAAGTTCTCTACTTTAAAATAGGTTAAGTGTTCCATTGCCTTTTGTCTTTGAAGCAAACCTACGCAAAAATTTAGTGATTAGCATATGGTAGCCCATGCTTTAGCTGTTGTGTCCAAACTAAAGCATGGCTACATAAAAAGCCAGTCCAACCTTTCGGCTGGACTGGCTTGTATTATTGGTAGTACAAGCAAAACTTAGCTTGCTACTGCCTTGCGGATGATATTCAGGGCTGCACCTGCTTTGAACCACTCAATTTGCTGAGCGTTGTAGGTGTGATTCACTTGGAATTCATCTTTGGTACCATCAGCGTGGTTTAGTACAACGGTCAATGGCGTACCAGGGGCAAAGGAAGTCAAGCCTACAATGTCTATATTGTCGTCTTGCTGTACTTTGTCGTAGTCGGCTGGGTTGGCGAATGTCAGGGCCAGCATACCTTGCTTTTTCAGGTTGGTTTCGTGAATCCGGGCAAATGATTTGACCAGAATGACACGTACACCCAAGAAACGAGGCTCCATGGCAGCATGCTCACGGGAAGAACCTTCACCGTAGTTTTCATCACCTACGACGATAGATCCTACGCCAACGGCTTTGTATGCCCGTTGAACCTGAGGTACTTCGCCAAAGCTGCCATCCAGCTGATTCTTCACCGTATTGGCCTTGTCATTAAAGAAGTTAATGGCACCAATCAGCAGGTTGTTGGAAATATTATCTAGGTGACCTCTGTACTTCAGCCATGGGCCAGCCATTGAGATATGGTCAGTGGTACATTTGCCTTTGGCTTTGATGAGTAGTTTCAATCCTTTCAGATCGGTTCCTTCCCAGGCCATAAATGGATCGAGCAGTTGCAGACGATCTGATTTGGCATCTACCAGTACCTGAACCTGTGCTCCATTTTCGGCTGGAGCCTGATAACCTGGATCTTTAACGGCATATCCGTGTGGGGGTGCTTCCAGACCTTGCGGTTCGTCGAGCATCACTGCTTCGCCAGCTTCGTTGAGCAGGGTATCCTTCATGGGGTTAAACGTCAGGTCGCCGGCAATGACCATGGCGGTTACGATTTCTGGAGAGGCTACGAAAGCGTGCGTAGCTGACAGTCCGTCGTTCCGCTTGGCAAAATTCCGGTTGAAGGAAGTAATAATGGAGTTTGCCCGGTTCGGATCGTCAATATGGCGAGCCCATTGTCCAATACATGGACCGCAGGCATTGGCCAGTACCACACCTCCGATATTTTCGAATATTTCCAGTAGACCGTCCCGTTCGGCTGTATAGCGTACCGTTTCAGAACCTGGAGTGATGGTAAATTCAGCTTTTACTTTCAGGTGTTTGAATGAAGCCTGACGGGCAATAGAGGCTGCACGGGTCATATCTTCGTAGGAAGAGTTAGTGCAAGAACCGATCAGACCTACTTCTAGTTTTTGCGGATAACCTTTTTCTTTGACGGCAGCTGCAAATTTAGACAGTGGCCAAGCCAGATCTGGTGTGAACGGACCGTTGATATACGGTTCGAGTTCAGACAGGTTCAGTTCCAGTACTTGGTCGTAGTATTCTGCAGGATTGGCCAGTACCTCTGGATCGGCACACAGATGTTGTTTTACCTTTTCTGCTTCGGCAGCTACATCGGCCCGGTTGGTAGCTTCGAGGTAGTTTTTCATGCTGTCATCGTAGGCAAACAGAGAGGTAGTTGCTCCGATTTCGGCACCCATGTTACAGATCGTTCCTTTGCCAGTGGCCGACAGGTTGGCTGCGCCTTCTCCAAAGTATTCCACAATAGCTCCTGTACCACCTTTCACGGTCAGTTGTCCGGCTACCCATAATATTACGTCTTTGGCGGAAGTCCAGCCGCTGAGTTTTCCGGTTAGCTTGATACCGATCAGTTTAGGCATTTTTAGTTCCCAGGCTAGTCCTGCCATTACATCGCAGGCATCTGCACCACCTACCCCGATGGCAATCATACCCAGACCACCAGCATTGGGTGTATGAGAGTCTGTGCCGATCATTACTCCGCCAGGGAAAGCATAATTTTCTAGTACTACTTGGTGAATAATACCTGCACCAGGTTTCCAGAAGCCTATGCCATATTTATTAGACACAGAAGCCAGAAAGTCATATACTTCTTTATTGACATTCTTGGCTACGTTCAGGTCTTTTTCGGCACCTGACTCTGCCTGAATCAAGTGGTCACAGTGTACTGTACTGGGGACAGCCACCTTTGGACGACCCGCCTGCATGAACTGCAACAAGGCCATTTGGGCCGTTGCATCTTGCATGGCTACCCGATCTGGCGCAAAATCTACATAATCTTTGCCACGCTTGTAGGCCTGACTGGGCACGCCTTCAAAGAGATGGGAGTACAGAATTTTTTCAGAAAGGGTCAGCGGACGTCCCACCTTCTCACGGGCGGCAGCAATCCGTTCTCCCATGCGGGCATATACGCCCTTAATCATTTCAATATCGAAAGCCATGTCAGAAGAATTAAGAATGAACAGTTCAGATTTGGGAATACCCATGCAAGATTACATGAGGGAGGCGAAATTACCAAAAGCAGATGAAATTTAGAAGCATTTTACGTCCTCATTACGCAAGGTAACTGGATTTGCCTATATATTTTCATTGTTTTTCTATTTAAATCTTACCTAAATCTGATACATACTCCCTGTGGGGGTCTCCTTTCATATTTCTTACAAATGGTACATGCGTACTCAAACTGTATATTCTTCTATCGGTTTCGGATGGAACTACATGTAAATTAGATATAGTATTTCAGCACAATAGTCCGATACCCATGAAAAAACAAAATGTGTTAAATCCTGCAAATTCAGCTGATTTTACAGCAGTATATCCAAATGGAAGCAGAATCAATAGGCTAGATTTTAGCTCCATACGGGGTTGCAAGGGATTGAAAGAGGCGGAGGTATTAAAAAATATATTGGATGAGTGCCATGAAAATTAACTCATTGGAAAAATAAAAAATAGAAATAGTACGAGTACAGCTAGTAAAAAATAATCCCATACCGTAACCACACTGGACGAAAATGGAAAAAGATATGAAAATGATTCGAAAATTCTTACAGGCTTTCTTAGTTCTGATCGGTGCAGGACTCACAACCCAGCAGGGAGTGGCCCAATGCACTGTGCAGACAGTAGTGAAACATGCCTCTTGTTATAGCAACAACGGTAGTATTCAGCTACAGGTAACTGGAACAGCACCCTTTCATTTTGAATGGGCAAACGGACAGAAGACACAAAATGTATCCCAACTGGCGGCTGGGAAATATAAAGTAACAGTTACGGATGCGAAAGGAAGTCGGGCAGTAGCGGAAGTGGAGGTACTTAATATTGCAGGTATGGAAGTAAGCCTGTCTGCCACTTCAAACAGCATTACCACAACCGTTTCGGGTGGTACAAAGCCTTATCGGTTTGTATTGAATAGTATTAAAAACCCTTCCAAGATACAAACAATTCAGAATTCAGAAGGAAAGTTTACTTCACTTGCGGCAGGAGAATACGTGGTAATCGTAACAGATGCTCGTAGATGTTCAGGGGTAAAGAATATTACTATCCCTTAAATAAAAGGAGAGTAACCGCATACATAAATGAAGACAATCTATTTGGTTATGAAAAGATATATACAAAGTGCCGGTGTGTTTCTACTGATGTTCTGGGCGGCTTTTATGCAAGCACAGGCACAGTGTCCGAATGTGGCTACGGCAACAGTTAGTGTGACTAATGTGACCTGTTTTGGTGCTGATGATGGTACGATTACGTTTACAATTAACACGGGTACGCCACCGTTTAACTTTCTTTTGTGGAAGTTCAAGGCTGGATCTCTTTCTCCCCTTCCGTTTGCTTCACAGACGGTTTCTAATGGTGGAAATACTGTACTATTTTCAGGACTAGAAGGATTACCAATAGATGAAAATTACTTGGTTTCGGTAGGGAAAACCGGATGTGCCAATCAGTTCTATCCGGGCTTACTGACCCTGACTGAACCCGAAGATATGGTGCTGACACTGGACGCTCAGACTAATATTACAGGTTGCTTCGGTGATAAAACGGGTTCTTTTTCTGTATCTACTACGGGTGGAAACGGAAGCTATGAATATTCCATTGATGGGGGTGCTACTTTTGTTCCTACCTCTACGTTTAACAACGTGGGTGCGGCAGTCTATACGGTCATTGTACGGGATAGCAAAAATTGCCAGAAAACCTTGCCTGTAGTAATCACACAACCGCCACTGTTGCAATTGACACTAGGCACTGCCACAGATCCGTTGTGTAATGGCAATAGCAATGGATCTATTTCTATGAATACGGCAGGTGGTACGTCTCCCTACCAATATTCTATCAATGGAGGGGCTTTTACTTCCAATGCAGGAAATTTTACTGGCTTGTCTTCTGGAACGTATGAAATCATTGTGCAGGACAGCAAAGGATGTAAAGATACTGTTTCTTCTATTACCCTGACAGATCCTTTCGTACTGTCTCTGGCTTTTGACTCTCAAACAGATATTCTGGGTTGTTTTGGTGATGCTACCGGAACTATTAAAGTTACGCCAACGGGTGGGGTGCCTAACTATACCTACTCTGCCAATGGTGGGCCATTTGTCGCCAATAGTGGAACCTTTACTGGACTTACGGCCGGAACCTATACGATTACAGTGAGAGATGTAAATGGATGTCTGGCGGTTATGCCTGGATCTGTAACCCTGACACAACCACCACTACTCACCATTGCCTTGGCTTCTAAGACGGATATTCTAGGTTGTTTTGGAGATGCCACGGGTGATATTACAGTCACAGCAGCAGGTGGACAACCCGCCTATGAGTATTCCAAAGATGGGGTAATCTTTCAGGCTTCTCCAACCTTTAGTGGCCTAACTGCTGGCACCTATACCATTCAGGCTCGGGATACGAAAAACTGTATGGCTACTTTATCTAATATTGTCATTACACAACCTACCCAACTGGCTGCGTCTTCTACGTTTACCCATCCACTGTGTAAAGATGATGCCAATGGAACGATTACTATTACTGCCAATGGTGCCCAACCTCCCTATGCTTACTCAATCAATGGCGGAGCTTTTCAGGCATCCAATGTTTTTTCCGGACTGACTGATGGAACCTATAGCATTCACGTACGGGATAGCAAAAACTGTGAGATCATTCTTCCAGATGTAACCCTGATCGAGCCTAATTTACTAGTGCTGACCATTGCCTCCCAAACAGACGTATTGGGTTGTGCAGGTGATGCTACCGGACAAATTACAGTATCGGGTACAGGTGGTACTACTGCCTATCAATATTCCAAAGATGGAGGCACTACGTTTCAGGCATCTCCGGTGTTTAGTGGCCTAACTGCCGGCACCTATACCATTCTGGTACGGGATGCCAATGCCTGTACAGCTACAGCTCCTTCGGTTACCCTCACTGAGCCTCCGGTTCTTACCCTAGCCTTGACTACTCAGACCAACGTACTGGGTTGCTTTGGAGATGCTACAGGTGATGTAACTGTTACGGCAGGTGGTGGTCAGCCTACTTACCAATATTCCATCGGTGGAGCTTTTCAGGCGAGCAATGTCTTTAGTGGACTAACCGCCGGAACATATACTGTAACCGTACGAGATACGAAAAACTGTACGGCAACTGTGCCTGTCACTATTACCCAGCCTACGCAATTGACACTGGCACTGGGTTCTCAGACAAACATTGCTTGTTTTGGAGATGCTACGGGTGATATTACAGTAGCGGCTAGTGGTGGACAACCTGCCTATGAGTATTCCAAAGATGGGGTAACCTTTCAGGCTTCTCCAACTTTTAGTGGCCTGATTGCCGGCACCTATACCATTCAGGTTCGGGATACGAAAAATTGTATGGCTACTTTATCTAATATTGTCATTACACAACCTACCCAACTTACAGCTTCGGTGGCTTCACAGCAAAACATCAGCTGTAAAAATGGCAATGATGGTACCATTGTCCTGACTACTAATGGCGGAGTAGCTCCATATACCTATTCTATAAATGGAGGGGCTTTTACTTCCAATGCAGGAAATTTTACTGGACTCATAGCCGGCACCTATACCATTGTGGTGCAGGATGCCAATGCCTGTACTACTACCTTGGCTTCAGTAACCCTAACCGAGCCTACTCTACTGGTGCTAACGCTAAGCGGAACTACTGATGCTACCTGTAACGGAACGGCTACAGGTTCTGCTACGGTTTCGGCTTCTGGTGGTACACCCGCCTATCAATATTCTATTGGAGGAGCTTTTCAGGCATCACCTGTCTTTAACGGTCTGACAGCCGGAAGCTATACCATTATTGTGCGAGATTCCCAAGGTTGTACCACTCCAGTCAATGCAACTATTGGTGAACCTTCACTGCTGGCACTGTCTACCTCTGTAACAGATGCGTCTTGTAATGGAGTAAATGATGGTACCGCTACGGTTACTGCTAGTGGGGCAACACCTGGGTATACTTATAGCTGGAACACAGTTCCCGTACAAACAACGCCTGTGGTTACAGGTCTGGCAGCTGGCAGCTATATGGTCACTGTAAGAGATGCCAACAACTGTACGCAAACCGCTACGGTAACGATTGCACAACCAGCGGTAGTTACAGCTCCAGCAGCTGCTTCTCCTGCAGATATCTGTGCAGGCTCGCCGATTCCCGCTCTGACAGCTACAGGTTCAAATATTGAGTGGTATAGTGATGCCGCTCTGACGACTCTCATTGGCTCAGGTAGTCCATTTACACCAACCCTTGATAATTCAGTAGCTGGAACGACTACCTTCTTTGCTACACAAACCGTGAGCAGTTGCCAAAGTACGGCTACATCTGTCACAATTACGATCAATGCCACACCTGCTACACCAACCATTAATGGTACACTCACTTTCTGTACAGGTGCAAATACAATCTTAACTTCCAGCTCAGCCAGTGGTAATCAATGGTTATTGAATGGAAATCCGATTGCAGGTGAAACCAATCAAACACTGACTGTTTCTACTGCTGGTGACTACACGGTACAAGTAACAGTGAATGGTTGTTCTGCTACCTCTGCGGTATCTACTGTGACAGAAGTGATTATACCCACACCAACCATCAGTGGAGCTACAACTTTCTGTATAGGTGCAAATACGATTTTAACTTCCAGTTCAGCTACAGGTAATCAATGGTTACTGAATGGAAATCCGATTGTAGGTGAAACCAATCAGACCCTGACTGTTACAACGGCGGGTAATTATTCAGTACGGGTAACCCAAAGTGGTTGTGCAGCTACCTCTAGTGTAGTGTCTGTCACACAATCTGTTACGCCAGCCCCTGCAGCAGTTTCTCCTGCGGCTATCTGTACAGGCTCACCAATTCCAGCTCTGACAGCTAGTGGAAACAACATTCAATGGTATAGTGATGCGGCTCTGACGACTCTCATTGGCTCAGGTAGTCCATTTACACCAACCCTTGATAATTCAGTAGCTGGAACGACTACTTTCTTTGCTACACAAACCGTGAGCAGTTGCCAAAGTACGGCTACATCTGTCACAATTACGATCAATGCCACACCTGCTACACCAACCATTAATGGTACACTCACTTTCTGTACAGGTGCAAATACGATTTTAACTTCCAGTTCAGCTACAGGTAATCAATGGTTATTGAATGGAAACCCGATTGCGGGAGCTACCAATCAGACATTAACTGTTTCAACTGTAGGAGATTATTCGGTACAAGTTACTCAAAGTAGTTGTACGGCAACTTCTACTGTAGCTACTGTTACTGAAGTGAATGTTATGCCAACCATTAGCGGTGCACCTACATTCTGTGCAGGTAATAGCACTACACTGACATCCAGTTCAGCTAGTGGCAATCAATGGTTGTTGAATGGCAATCCGATTGTCGGTGAAACCAATCAAACACTTGTTGTAACGGCGGCAGGTAATTACGCTGTACGTGTGACCCAAAGTGGTTGTACGGCAACTTCTACTGTAGTAGTGGTCACGCAATCTGTAACACCAGCTCCGGTAGCTGCTTCTCCTGCGGCTATCTGTACAGGCTCACCGATTCCAGCTCTGACAGCTAGTGGAACTAATATTCAATGGTATAGTGATGCGGCTCTGACGACTTTAATCGGTACAGGCAGTCCATTCACGCCAACATTGGATAACTCGGTGGCTAGTACTACTACACTCTTCGTCACTCAAAGTGCAGGCACCTGCGAAAGTGCAGCTACTGCCGTCACAATTATAATCAATACGACACCTGCCAAACCAACGGTTTCAGGTACCTTAAGTTTCTGTGCAGGTGGAAATACCATACTGACATCCAGTTCAGCTAGTGGCAATCAATGGTTGTTGAATGGCAATCCGATTGCGGGTGAAACCAATCAAACACTTGTTGTAACGGCGGCTGGTGATTACGCTGTACGTGTGACCCAAAGTGGTTGCTCAGCGACTGCTGATGTTGTAACAGTTACACAAACAACCACACCTGCCCCAACAGCTACTTCACCTGTAGCTATTTGTACAGGATCTGTGATTCCTGCGCTGACAGCTAGTGGAATCAACATTCAATGGTACAGTGATGCGGCTCTGACGACTTTAATCGGCTCAGGTAGTCCATTCACGCCAACCCTTGATAATTCAGTAGCTGGAACGACTACTTTCTTTGCTACACAAACCGTGAGCAGTTGCCAAAGTACGGCTACATCTGTCACGATTACGATCAATGCCACACCTGCTACACCAACCATTAGTGGTACACTCACTTTCTGTACCAGCGGCAGCACCGTCTTAACCTCTAGCTCTGCCAGTGGCAACCAATGGTTACTGAATGGCAATCCGATTGCAGGTGCTACCAACCAAACACTGACTGTTTCTACTGTCGGGGATTATTCGGTACAAGTAACAGTGAATGGTTGTTCTGCTACCTCTGCGGTATCTACGGTTACTGAAGTGATTATACCCACACCAACCATCAGCGGTGCAACTACCTTCTGCGGCAGCGGTTCAACAACACTGTCTTCCAGTTCAGCTACAGGTAATCAATGGTTATTGAATGGAAACCCAATTGCTGGAGCTACTAATCAGACATTAACTGTTTCAACTGTAGGGGATTATTCGGTACAAATTACCCAAAGTGGTTGTACAGTTATATCGGCTACGGTAGGAGTGACGCAGTCTATAACACCTGCCCCAACAGCTACTTCACCTGTAGCTATTTGTACAGGATCTGCGATTCCCGCTCTGACTGCTAGTGGGGCTAATATTCGGTGGTATAGTGACGCAGCTCTGACGACACAAGTAGGATCAGGCACGTCCTTTACGCCAACATTGGATAACTCGGTGGCTGGAACGACTAATTTCTTTGCTACACAAACCGTAGGTGGTTGCCAGAGTGCTGCTACTCAGGTCTCTATAACGATTAATCAGACACCTGCTGCACCAACCATCAGCGGTACATTCACTTTCTGTACAGGTGCAAATACAGTTTTAACCTCTAGTGCTGGCACAGGCAACCAATGGTTACTAAATGGCAATCCGATTGTAGGTGCTACCAATCAGACACTGACTGTTTCTACTGCTGGTAACTACTCAGTACTAGTCACACAGACAGGCTGTTCTGTGACTTCAACGGCAGTAACCGTGACCGAGTCTATACTGACAGCTACTGTAGCTGTATCTGATCCGTCTTGTAGCAATCCAAACAGTGGTGCCCTGACAGTCACTGTAACCGCAGGAACAGCACCATTCAACTATAGTCTGGATGGAGTAGATTTCTCTAATACTTCTGGCGTATTTAGTGCGCTGGGTGGTGGTAGCTACACGGTGTTTGTACGGGATGCTTCGGGTTGTGTGATCAGCAGTACCCAAGCAGTACAAACGGTAATAGGTATTTCTGCAGCTACACTGAATCCGACAGATGAAACGGCTTGTGCTGCTTCTAATGGTAGAATTACAGTGAGTGGCATTATCGGAGCTGCTGGGCCGTACCAATACTTTATCAATGGAAATCCGAATCCTGCGGGAGTCAATAATAATATATTTAGTGGGTTAGCTCCCAATACGTATACGATCCGTATTGTTGCAGCCAATGGTTGCGACCTGACTCGTACAGTGATTGTAGATACGGATTGTATCACCTGTGCCCTGACAGCAGGCGTGGTTTTGCAGGTAAATCCAACGTGCAAAGGCAACGATGGTAGTATTACCCTCACTGCTGCCAATGGCACTGGTTCTATCAACTACTCAATAGATGGTGGGGCTAATTTCAATACAAATCCTGTATTCAATGGCTTGTCTGCCGGAAACTACAGTGTAGTAGTGAAAGATGCCAACAACTGTCTGGTCAATGTTGGCGCAGTTACACTCGCACCTGCTGTTGCCATTCTTGCTACGATCACTGGTACAGACCCAACCACCTGCGGTGTCAATGATGGTATTGTTACAATCAGCAATGTATCTGGTGGAACGTCTCCGTATCAATACTCAATAGACGGAATTAACTACCAAACGTCGACTACCTTTACAGGTCTGGCCAGCAACAACTACACGGTATCTGTCAAGGATGCCAATAACTGTATTGTCACGTTTAATCAAGCCATTACTGCTCCAAATGGTATTTCTACCATCACGATCAATACTACTTCTGAAAGTGGCTGTAGTACAGTAGACGGGCAGATTACCGTTAGCAATGTATCTGGTGGAACAACGCCTTATCAGTATTTTATCAATGGTGCAGCTAACCCAGCAGGCATCAACAACAATCTATTTACAGGTCTGACAGGTGGGGTGTACACCATTCGGGTACAGGCAGCCAACGGCTGTTCTTTCATCACCACTGCAGCTGTTGGAACCAATTGTCCGGTGCCTTGTACCATCACAGCTACCGTAACCAATACGAATCTGGCCTGTCAGAATGATGCCAATGCCCGCATCACAGTATCTGCCAGTGGCGGTACAGGCGTATATGAATATAGCCTAGATGGTACTACGTTCCAGTCTGTGGCTGTATTTAACAATCTGTCGGCCAATAATTATACGGTAACGATTCGGGATAAAAACAATCCTTCTTGTACAATTACCCGCAATATAACCATTACTAATCCGCCAGCTATTACAGGTTCAGTTGTAAGTACAGCCAATCCTTCATGTCAGAACAATGATGGTAGCATTACTGTCACAGCTTCTGGTGGAACGGGAACTTTGCTCTATTCCCTCAATGGTGGAACATTAAACAACAGCCCAGTATTTACAGGTCTGGCAGCTGGAACCTATGCCATTACAGTCCAGGATGCCAATAACTGTACATTTAGTATTGGATCCGCAACGCTGACTTTACCTACAGCTATCACAGCTACAGTTACGAATGTTAATCCATCTACTTGCTCAGCTACTGACGGCCAGATTGATGTGACAAACGTACAGAATGGTACGGCACCTTACGAGTATGCACTGAATGGTGGTTCTTTCCAGGTGTCCACTACCTTTACCGGACTGGCTGTAGGCTCATATCAAGTAACGGTTCGGGATGCTGCTGGATGTACTACAGTGTTGCCTGTAGTAACACTGAGTGTCAATGTAGTCATCACGGCAAGTGTAAATTCTACCAATCCAACGAGTTGTACCGTAAGTGATGGCAGCATTACAGTGGGTATACCTTCCGGTGGTGTGGCTCCGTATCAATATTCTATTGGAGGAGTGTTTCAGGCTAGTAATGTCTTTACAAATCTGCCTGAAAGCCTCATTCCTTATGCAGTGGTAGTTCGAGATGCCAATGGTTGTTCCAATCCTGTAGGGCTTGTTACACTAATAGCCCCTAATAGTATTACAAGTATTTCGGCTACCCGTACAGACGAAACTACCTGTAATGCTGCGGATGGAACTATTATCATTACGACAGTTTCCGGAGGTACTGCTCCGTATCAATACTTTATCAATGGAAATCCAAATCCTGCGGGTCTGAATAACAACACGTTTACAGGTCTGGCGGGCGGTTCTTATACCATCCGCATTGTAACAGCAGATGGATGTTCCTTTACACAATCCCTCTCCATCACAGCCGCCTGCTGTCTACAAGCCAGCATCACAGCTCAGTCGGATGCAAGCTGTAAAGGCAATGATGGTTCTATTACAATTACGGCTACAGGTGGAAACGGGCCTGTACAATATTCGGTAGACAATGGTAGTACATTTGTTTCAACATCTACCTTCACCAACCTGACCGCCGGAACCTATACAGTAGTAGTACAGGATAATCTGTGTAGAAAAACCATAGGGGTTGTTACTATTAATTCAGTACCGCTGACGGCCACCGTAACGGCCACCGATCCAAGTGGTTGTTCGGCTACCAACGGACAGATTGCCATTTCGAGTGTAACAGGCGGAACAGCACCTTATACCTACTCTATTGACGGATTTACTTATACATCCACAGCTACCTTCACCAACCTGTCTAGCGGAAATTATACCGTATTTGTACAGGATGCAGGTGGATGTATCGTGAGCTTTAACCGTACCCTGGCTGCAGGTGGAGGTATTCTGACGGTAGAAACCAGCACCACGTCTGAAACCAACTGTGCGGTACTGGACGGACAAATTCAGGTAACAAATGTAATCGGCGTAGCTGGGCCATATCAGTACTTTATCAATGGCACACTGAATCCGGCGGGAGCTAATAATCCAGTATTTACAGGATTGGCTTCTGGACCCTATACGATTCGTGTGGTAGCTCCAAATAGTTGCGATTTCACAGTCAATGTCGTAGTTGGTAGCAACTGTAACGCCACCTGTACACTAGCCGCAGTGGTAGGTACACAAAAAAATCCAACTTGTGCTGGCAACGATGGAAGCATTACAGTGAGTGTAACCAACGGTACCGGAACGATTAGTTATTCTATAGATGCAGGCAATACATTTGGCACTAGCCCTGTCTTTACAGGTCTGACCGCGGGTAATTATAGTATTATCGTACAAGATACCAAAGGCTGTCGTGTAACTATCAACGCAACGTTGACAGCTCCTGCGGTTATCAATGCAACCATTTCAGGTACGAATCCAACCAACTGTACGACAGCAGATGGAAGCATCACAGTCACCAATCCAACAGGTGGTGCTGCCCCCTATGAATATGCCCTCAATGGCGGGACCTTCCAAGTGGGTACCACCTTCACAACCCTGACAGGTGGTAGCTATATCATCACTATACGGGATGCGAACGGCTGTACTGCTACATTGATACAGGCATTGACTACACCAGGCGGTATTACAGCCACCTTGGCTACTACCAATGAAACAGCTTGTAAAGCAAATGATGGGCAGATCACGGTAACTGTCAGCGGAGCTACAGGCATAGTTGAGTACTATGTCAATGGCAATCCGAACCCAGCAGGTCTGAATAGCAATGTCTTTACAGCTCTGACACCAGGCAGCTACAGCATTCGTGTCAAAGATGTAACCAGCAGTTGTGAGTTTACCACATCGGCAATAATTACGGACTTTACTTGTCCTATTAATTGTACATTGTCAGCTCAGTTTAATTATAGCGATCCGAACTGTACCAACCCAACAAGTGGCTCAATTACTGTCACTGTTAGTGGTGGAACAGCTCCATTTGAATATTCCATGAATGGTGGGGCATTTGCTTCAGGTACAGGTCAGTTTACAGGTCTGGGTATAGGCAGTTACACGATCCGCGTACGTGATGCTGCGGGTTGTACCTTTGATCTGAATCCGATCAATATGGTGGCACCGTCTGGTCCTAATGATTTGTTAGCAACTGTTACACCTTTATCTTCTTGTACGGCTAACGATGGTGTGATTGATGTAACCAATGTTGCAGGTGGAACTGTACCGTACTTATATTCGATTAATGGTGGAAGTTTCCGGACTAGAAGTCGGTTTACAGGTCTGGCAGCAGGAACGTATACCATCGCTATCCAGGATGGTAAAGGATGCGAATACAGTGAGGCCGTAACAGTTGGAACTGCAGGTGGTATTACAGCTACTTTGTCAACGACTAACGAAACGGCTTGTAAAGCTGACGACGGACAAATTACAGTCAATGTTTCAGGAGCTACAGGCACAGTTGAATACTATGTCAATGGCAATCCGAACCCAGCAGGTTTGAACAGCAATATTTTCACGGCATTGACACCAGGCAGCTACAGCATCCTTGTCAAAGATGTGACCAGCAGTTGTGAGTTTACGACTGCTACTACTGTGACAGCCTTTACATGTCCGACGTGTACCCTGACAGCTTCGGCTACATCTACCCAACCAACGTGTACTACACCCAATGGTGGTTCAATCACTCTATCAATGAGTGGTGGAACAGCTCCATTTGAGTATTCTATGAATGGTGGGGCATTTGCCGCAGGCACAGGCACCTTTACAAGTCTGGTTGCAGGAAGCTACAACATCGTGGTTCGGGATGCGGCAAGCTGTACCTTCACGATTCCAACCATTACTTTGGCAACACCAACCATCTCAGTAAGTGTCACCGAAACCAATCCAACTTCTTGTACAGTAAATGACGGTTCATTAACTGCAAGTGTCACTGGCGGAACAGCACCATTCAACTATAGTCTGGATGGAGTAACCTTTACTAACACAACTGGAACCTTTACTGGACTGGCAGCT
>JACCDR010387166.1_pt1 | contig 69504 bp, 101 predicted proteins | sample 7446431 | NCBI WGS metagenome assembly JACCDR01 (sample SAMN15323443, study PRJNA562643) | freshwater metagenome | isolation source: river surface water | place: USA:Blue River Watershed | collected 2017-08-17 | reverse complement strand
GTGAGGTCGGTGTTAGTCGTAGCCCTGCGATCGCTCAGATAGTTTTACAGGAATTGGGAATGAGTGAGGGCGAGGCTAAGGACAAAGTGCTAGAGGTGCGTCCGCAGGCTGTGCCGAATGAGTTTGTGTTGAGCTTATATAGAAGTCTTTAGCCCAACACCCAAAAAAAGCGCCTAAACCCTTGCGAATCAACTTAATCGCAAAACTTTAATTAAATGATTGACAAAACAATTAAATGCATGATAACTTGATTTACATAAAGCGTTTTGCGTTGCTCCTAGGCAGTAGAGATACTGGTAACGCAGAACTAGGCAAGAGGAGAGCTAAACTGACAAACTCCTATAGCAGTAAGTTAAAGCGTCCCATCGAGGCATAGCCTGTGACATGAACGCCCTGCCATCAACAATATTTTTACAACAGAATAAAACAATGGCTAAAGTATTTCTAGAGAAGTGCGAAAAATCGCAAAACGGCTATGTCGCACCTGATTGGGATAATGTTCCCTACCTTGTAGAAGATGTTTATCCAGAGGACAACGAAGATGAAGTTAGGGGCGTTACCATTGATATTCCCGACGCTTGGGTAACTGATGCTGGTAAAGCTGAAGGCATTGCGATAATCAAAGAATTGCGAACTGCATCACAAAGATGGGATAGCGCGGTGAATAATGCGATCTCCGCCTTGCATTGTTTTCTATCTGGCTTTGATGAAGGCGACAGTTTGTATATGCCTGTAGCAGCGCCAAAGACTCGCGGATCTAGCTTGCAAGTACCTCATGGGAGTTGGTATTAATGCGAGGCATCCTATGGGCAGTACTACAAGAGCCGATCGCAGTACTGCCCATTTACGATCAAGGCTCTCCACATCACATAACCCTGTTTTATGATGTGGAAAAGAAAAAATATGCTCATTTAATTGGGGAAGAGTTTAACACCTTCTCTACCGCCATTTGCTACAACGATGATATCCAAGCTCTAGCCTGTGATATCCCTAGTCGTATCCCTCACAAACCGCACCCTCATATTACGATTTCATACCGTGAAGGAGTAGAGCCAAGCGCTAGTAATGCAATGCTGGTAAGCGGCGATCGCTCTATATCTAGGGTGATAATTCCCCTTAAGCTCAAAATTGAGTTCTTTGAATTTCCAGTATGTAATCATCATTGGGTAAAGAATGGCACTCGAAAGGGAGTGCAGCAATTTAAGTGTCAGCGTTGCGGGAAGTCTAAGACTGAAAGCGATCGCCCTAAAGGTAGACCATTTAAAACCAAATAGCCACAAAAAAAGCACCTAATGTTAGGTGCTTTTTTTGTGTTATTCTCCGATGGCGCAAATCCGTAAACAAGTATTATCTTTCGCTTGTTTCAATGACACTAACTGAGCATTTTCTAGATCACCGTAGCCGCCATCGTCTTTCTTCATGTAGAAGCGCTTGTTTATGGTTAGAGGCGATCGCTTGTTGTGTTCATCGATCAATCGCAGGATTTGAGTATCGGTAAAAAGATCTGAAGTTGAAGGAACCGCCCATTTTCTAAACCTTGCTAGCACATCTTGGGACATAACGTATTTGTTGAGAGCAAAAACAAAGTTGCAACCTAGGAAATCTGCAATGTAACCTAGCTGATCGCTGTGGTTCTCAAGTATCTTGTTTTCGGTGGCTAGGATCTCATTCTGCTTTTGCAACTCTTCAATTTGCGCCTGCAATCCCTCTAACTGTTCTTTGGTCGCTCCCTTGGATATATAGCCACCTGTTTTACGAATGGTTGGGAGGAGTTCGACGTGAATGTAGCGGTTGAGCTTCTTGCCTGTTTCAGTGCGAAAACGAGAAACAAGAAAAGTAAACGCGGCTTCGTGAACAACAACTGTATTTTGTATGAAGCCAGTAGCGTCAGGTAGGGGTATGTTATTTACAAACCCCTTACCAATACTAGCTTCTACGGTCTTTTGTGCTTGTGTTGTTGTTGATCTCGAATCCGACATTGCCAAAACATCGATCAAAACAAACCATAAATTAGCTTGATCATCAAAGTAATAACGCCCTTGTGATGATTCAAACTCAAACACTGTTAAAATGGAGTCCATACAACTATTCCTATTGTCTGATAACACTCTAATTCTACCACAAAAAGAATAGAGGAGACAAAGCTAAAGCCGCGCCTGTGTATAGGTTGGAGCGGCTTTTTTGTGTCCAATTTTAATTGGCTACACTTTAAACTCATATACATCCTCTTGTGACAGCCTCGGTGACTATTTTTGGTAAAACAGAGAACGCTGAAACCCTCTAGGGAGAAGATTTTGACTATTGTTACTACTATTTCCTATTAGTAAAGAGGAGTAGTAAATATAAGTACTCAAAAAAGAAGCCCCTTAGAGGAGCAAGAAAATATAGTAAATATGGCAAAAGTTTTCTCCCTAGAGGGTTTCAATAGTCACAGGCTTTGTCACCTCTCTGTCACAACAGTGTCACACGCAAAAAAAATGGCTTGAAACGATGCTTGTATTATACGCGCTCAAACACCAAATAAGCAGTAGCCCCCAGCGACTGCGCCCAAGCTTTAAGCTCTGATTCATTAGGAGATTTCACACCCTTCTCCCATTGAGTAATCATCCAAGGCTTAACCCCGATCGCTCTATTGATTTTTTCTCTAGCAATACCGCGATCCTTTCGCAGTGCTTTGAGCTTTTCTAACCAATCGCCTTTGACCAATCGATACTCAGTTGAATCAATAAATATAGACATTTTTAAATCAAGGCAACTAGCCCAAACTGCAATGACATTAATAGCAGGGCTACTAAAGTTTCGCTCCCATCGTGCGATCGTGCAGAACGTTCTGTTTTCACCCCTTTGTTTAAGAAGTTCTTGTAGCTGTTTCAAATAAATTTTCTTAGCAATTCTTTCTCCACGCAACAACATTCCGTAATGCTGCTCTACGGGCTTATGGATTCTTCTTAATCTTAATTCTGTGAGTTCTTGCGGTGTGACTTCGCTTAGGACTTTTACTAGCAAAATACTTCCCCTTATTCTATTTTTGCCAAGCTTGGCATTCTTAGGACTATTTTAGCAGTTTTTTAAAGTCCAAGTGCTAAATTCTGTTCTAGAACACGGGGAGGAATAGGATGGCTCTTAATAGCGTAAACTATGTGCGTCCGAAATTGGCTGGAACGCTGAACGAAGCCTATCAAGCCAACTACAAGACTTACGAAGATACCACAAATGCACTCATTATTATTGATGAGTATGCAACGATTAACGCAGCATTGCGATTGATAGAAAGAACTGTAATTAGCACTGCCAGAGTAGGGGTTCAAAAAACTTCGACTATCAGAGTTTATACCTACGAATCGGCGGCGGCTACAACATATGTGGATACAAACTTAGCCAGTGCAACCACGTCTCCGTTCACAATTGCACAAGGCGTTTTGCGTAATACCTTTGACGGCTACCCAGTTGATCTCGACGCGATTTACACCACTGCTGGCGATGCTAGGGCTAATAGCTAATCATGGGCAAGAAGCAATATTACAAGGCGATCGCTGACTTCTATATTGAAGGTTTTCGCGAAGTAAAGGAAGGGGAATTCATTACTATGTCCCCCGACGATATCCGTGACTTAGGGCTCGCAGACAAAGTTTTACAAGAAAAGATTAAGGGGGGATAGATGGCTGTTAATATTGATGATTTTGGCTTTAAGAGCGTACCGAGAGGGTTGGTCATTACCGACAATGCGACAGGCATTATCAATGTGGTTCCAAACCCTTCAAAGTTTGCGCTTAACACAGGCATTACAGAACTAAAGAAACAAGCGGCTTCACAGTTGGGCGTAAAAGTAACTTCAACTACTGTTATCTCGGCTGAAGAACCCATTATCACACTCTCCTTTGCAACTGCTACAGCCTTTGTTAGCGGAATGATCATGGGTCGCAAGTTCGCTTTGCAATCCGTCGCTAGCTACGTTGCGAAAAACAACGTATTGCTAACTTCTAATTCTCGTGCTGGTGCAACTACAGCAGGACAAGAAGGGTATGGCATTACTGCGGACGTAGCAGGCGCTAAAGCTGCGGTATTTAGAGCGAACCAAAACGTTGCATTAACCTACGCTACGTTCTCAGGCTTTAGTCCTTCTGGAACCACAGATAGTTTTGCGGTTGGAACTAACGGCGCTTTGCTTTTTAGTGACAACCTTGTTGGTAGTCCAGTATCATATCAAATTCCATTGGCGGCGGCTTCGCGTTTAGCTTTAACGGCTGACACTGCTTTTGATTACAATGTTAAAGTGTTCTTCCTTGACCTTGCTAACCGTGTTTCGTTATTTGAAGCAACATCGGTCAAACCTGTCTTAGGTAAAACCTTTGATCCATCTGCTGAATCAGTTGATGTGGAGTTACGTGTGAACTATAGCGGCGCGTTTTGCGCTCCTTATTCGTTTCAGTACCTTACTTCTAACGATGTGGCGTTCTGTTAGGAAAAGTGATTTAAGCCTCTCTTTGGAGGGGCTTTTTAGGAAGAATATGGACACAAAAACAGCGCAAAGACAATTAGTATCATTGATTACTCAACACCTCAGTGAGTCAATTCCTGTTACTCGAATATTAACGTATAAGCCTGATAAGAATGGCTCCGTAACGGGGCGTTTTGAATCTTTAAACAGAGTATTTAGCTTTGTTTTTGATGGGCAAGACGTGCGTTATAAGCCGTCTGGGAACATGGACAACGCTCTGTTTAGTGAGCATTACTTAGAACGCTTTGACGCTGCCCCTGCTACGCCTAGGGGGACTAGGGCTTTGCCCAAGTGTACGAGTAAGAGTTATTCGTGTAAGGGTAATGTTGGAGTGCGGTGCTTGCCTTTAACACAGAGTTGTAAATTAGGGAACAGTGCGATCGGGAATGAGAGGCTTGGTAAGATTAAAGCCTTGTCTAGTTCGCTTGCTGGAGGCAGTGCGCTTGAAACCACTCAAGCTAAAATCGTTGAGCAGCGTATGGCTCTTGCTGTAGAAAATAGAAGGAAAAAGCAACAACAGAAGGCTGCGACTAGCGCTAAATCAGCATTAACAATTGCAAAAAAAGAAGAACCAAAAGCAACCATTGAATTTGATGGCGGTGATATTGACGAGTTTATTAAGAATGCTAGCAAAAAGCACAAGATCAATCCTAGTGCGGAATCAGAAAAGCTGATCAGGCAAGAATACGGATTGTCTGGTAATGCTTCAGAGCAAGACTTAATAAACAAGAAAAAGAGCGATATTATTGAAGATGCATATAAAGGTGTTCAGACTTGGAAGGATGCTGTTTCTAAGTCTGAAAAAGGTATAAAGCCAAAATTAGAAGACGACGACGAAGATTATACGACTGATGATTTTCGCGAGATGTTGACAGCTTCTCAAAAACAACTAGAAAGGTTAAAAGATAATCCCCAAAAACTTAATGAAACTGCAAAGGATTTTGTTGAAAAAAGGAAGTCTAGCATCAAGGACGCTTTTAATCGTATAAACGACAATCCTGTTGCTAAAGCCGCCCATGCTGCGGGTATACCATTTGAAGCTATCACCGATGCTTTGGGTAAGAAATCTGGAGGGGAAGCACTCAAGAAGCAAATTCAAGAGTCCTTCAAAAACAAGAGGTTTAAGGAGTTCTTCGACCTTAAAGAAGGAAGTACTCCATCACGAGCCGATCTCAAAAAAGCTTATCGTAAAGCCAGCGAAAAGTTTCATCCAGACAAAGGCGGAACAAACGAAGCTCAGAAAGCGCTCAATCAATATTATGACGACTTAAAGAAGAAATATAAGTTTGACAGTAAGCGTTTTAGAATATTACGTTAGCCACAAAAAAGCACCTAACTTAGGTGCTTTTTTGTGGCTATTTTTAGTCTCACTACTGCCCATACGTCGCCAATTTCAAATAATACTTCGCGACATCTTCAGTGCGATCGCCCATAGTCTTGACCTTGATCCATCGATTAGTAAACACCTCCCACCCCGCAATATTTGCAGACGTAGCATATTCAGGCGACCAAATAACAGCAATATTCTCGACTAGTTGATCGTATTCTGCTTGAAAATATTGACCATCATCAAAAGCTGTTTCGGCGGCGGCGAGTGCTGTTGTTTTGTTAGCTAAGCAAAACGGATCGAACGATATCCGATCAAGGCAAACATTAAAGACTTGCACAAATTCGGGCGCTGTGAATGGAGTCGCGCCTGTGACTTCTGACTCTGAACTTGTCCCCATATCAAAAACTACAGCATCTTTTAACTCTACTCCCTGATATCGGATTTTTAAATATTGCAATCCTAATCGGTGCATCGTTCTAGAAGCGACTTGAACATGGTAAGAGAAGGACATAAATCTATTAATAAAAGATAAATCTATACTACAATGTAAATGGATTATCGAACTGATAATACGGGGCGGGGGATGTCTTTAATACCACTAATAAAAATAACAAGAACCCCGATATTGATCGGATTCCAATGGACTTATGGGTTTGGCTTTTCGGTAAAAGGAAGCCCAACACGTATTGACTTGGATTTGTTTAATGTGAAGTTTGCTTTTCAGCAAGGCTTAAACAAAATCACTCCCACGACAACAATTCAGCCCGAAGGCTGGGTAAGAGCAGAATTATCAGCAGGGCAAACTCAAGCGCTAAACAAAGGGGTTTATAGCGGTCAACTTTTCTTGCAAGAAAAATCGACTGGAGATATTAGTTATTTAGCAAAAGTTGAAGTCGAGGCGATTCCCTCCGTACCATCATGACAGACATAATTGAGATAGAATCGCCAGATCTTATATTGCAATCGGTAGAGTGGGGAACTCAGGTAATTGCCCATGCTCCGATCCAAATTGGCGCGACTAATGTTCCTGATGGCAATAAAGGCGATATCACTGTTTCGGGTAGTGGAAGCAATTGGGCGCTAAACGCCCTATCGGTAACCTTAGCCAAGATTGCGACGGCTGCTTATTCCGCTTTAAATGTTGCAAATACCCTAGTCCAACGAAATTCTAGTGGCTCATTTGCGATTACTAATATTGATTTTGCGACGCTTTCAATCCCAAATATAGGAGTAATCACAGGGGCGCAACTAACCACATCGACGACAGACCCCGATCAAGTTGTGGACAGCTTTGACGGAACACTGTTCAGAAGTGCTAAATATTTTGTTCAAATTACATCGGGATCAGATACCCATGCCTCGGAAATCTTGGTTTCTAACAACGGATTAGATCCGCCTCCATTTACTCAGTACGCAAACATCAAAAGCAATGGCGATTTGGCGACTTTTCGTTTTGAGTTAAACGGATCAAATGTGCGGTTATTGGTTACCCCAGTTTCCGCAATCACAAAGATTAAGGTTTTTAGAACTGTTATGGGGGTATAGAGATGGGGACACCAGTTGCAACGAGATTTCCTTTAGGGATAAGAGCAGACTTAGACAGCCAATTTGACCGTGCTGTGAACATGGCAAAGGGTACTGATATCGCATCAGCTACCACAACAAACATAGGCGCTGCGACAGGTAACTATGTGCAGATTACTGGTACTACAACCATCACAGGACTTGGCACTAGTGCGGCTGGAGTATGGCGCAATGTAACGTTTACGGGCGTTTTGACTCTTACCTATAACGCCACGTCGCTTATATTGCCAACTAGCGCAAACATTACTACGGCGGCGGGTGATACAGCTTTATTTGTATCCGAGGGATCGGGAAACTGGCGCTGCTTGTTCTACTCAAGGCGATCAGGCGCGGCTCTTGTTGGTGGCGCGGGTGGCGACGCTTCGACAAATACAGCGACATCTGTTGTTGACGAGTTGCCATTGTTCGCTGACACTTCAGGGAAATTATTTAAAAGAGCAACCCTTTCTGGAATTGTCTCTCTAGCATCTGGAGTCGTTTCGGCGATCGCGACTAACGGCTCTGGCAACGTAGTCTTGACGACAAGTCCAACCCTAGTCACACCAGTATTAGGGACAGCCACAGCAACATCTATTAATAGAGTCGCTTTTACTCAGCCAGCAACGGGTTCTACTCTAACGATCGCTGACGGGAAAACCCTAACAGCAAGCAATACGCTTACTTTCACTGGTACGGACGGTAGTTCTGTCGCTTTCGGCGCTGGTGGAACCGTTCTATATAACGGCGGCGCATTAGGCACTCCAAGTTCAATTACCCTCACAAATGGTACAGGGCTTCTTATATCTGGGATAACTGGACTTGGTACGGGTGTAGGTACTGCTTTAGCTGTAAACGTTGGCTCGGCTGGTGCATTTGTCACTTTTGGCGGCGCGGCTGGCACTCCTAGCTCGATTAATCTTTCCAATGGTACTGCATTACCCGTAGGCGGTATTAGCGGCTTGGGTAGTGGAATTGCAACATTTTTAGCAACGCCATCAAGCGCAAACTTAGCGGCGGCGTTAACCGACGAAACTGGTACGGCTGGCTCTGTGATCTTCAGTGGCGGCACTCCAACATTCACAGGATCTCCTAGCCTCAATACTGCAACTGCTGTAAGTCTTGGCTTAGCCCAAGCCCTGCTAGGTTCGGCAACCCTAACCACAGCAGCAACGACAGCCGATCAAGTACTGCTATCTCTTTCAGCAACAACTTATCGGGCGATCATTGCTGAAATCAGTATTTTAAGTTCTACGAGCTATCACGTTTTAGAAGTGATGATCATTCATGACGGTACAAGCGCTTCTCATACCCAATATGGCGATATCTTCACGGGCGCGTCACTAACCACGATTAACAGCGATGTTTCGGGCGGTAACGTTCGGCTGCTTGTGACTCCAACTAATGCTGTGACTGTGTATCGCGTGACTTATCGTGCGATCGCTGCCTAAAGGTAATTGAGGGGATCGAACCCTCCCGCCTCTTTCGCGAGGTGCTCCCATGCGCCATTACCGACCAATGCATTTCCTAAGTTTTTTCTAGAATTACTTAGGCGCTATTTCTAAATCATACACCATATAGGGAATGGAACTTTATGGGAACGGACACACCTTTTCGCGCTAGGTTCGGCATAGAATCTCGAACCACAACTCTAACCAGTAGTAGCAATGCAACTACAATTAACTGCAATACAACCGATATTGCGGAAATTACATTAACCGAGAACACTACCTTCTCAATTAGTGGAACACCTTTTAGTCAGCAATTGCTGTTGATCAAAATCAAGTCTGCTAGTAGCTACACAATCGCCTTTAACGATATCGAATCAGCAAGCTCTTTATCTCCACCATCCGCTACTACTGGGAGCAACAAAGTTGATGCGATCGCCTTTCGATGGAGTTCAGTACAAAGCAAGTGGATTTTTGATGGCACGACGATCGGGGCATTGCCTACAGGTTTGAAAACTGCTGTTGTTACTGTCAATTTCACAACCGCTTCTAAAGGTCAATTTTTTAGCGTATCCGTTGTCAGTGCGTTAGCAGGTGATCGCGTTGTTGCTACTCCTAGCCTGATAATGCCATCGGGAGTTGACGAGGATGAACTTGAATGCGATCCGATTTATGCCTATGGTTCTTGCACTACTAACGGTACTGTGCGTCTGTTTGTTGGCTCGGTTTTAGGTGGTCTGATTGGTGGACAACGAAATATAAACTTATTGCTAGGGTAGGAAAATGACAACTTTAAATAGTGCTGACCAATTAAGATTTCAGGAAGTTGAAAGCATTGGCGCTGGTAGACAAGTAGTAGTATCGAGGGGTAATGGCTTTGCATTATCTGCAACCTCTGGAACGATTGGCGCAACATTAGGCGCAAACTCTTCCATCTTTGCAATGCGATTAAGTCCAACTTCAACCGTAAATGCTTTTATAGAACGGATTCGGATCGAAGTAGTAACAATCGTAGCTTTTACCACGCCCGTTACGGCTGGTAGAAGATTAGCTCTATTCCGAGGATCGGGCGCGGCTGCTTCAGGCGGGACAACTTTATCTGGTGCAGGATCAATCCTACCCAAGAGGGGGACTGCTGATACCTCCCAATTCACCACCGCGAACAGTGGTGATGCGCGAATTGCAACTACAGGCGCGTTAACTATTACTGGTATCACCTATGAAACAGTAGCACTTGCCGAATTTGGATTGGTTCATGTTGGTAACGCAGGGAACTTTAGAGAAGTTATTTATGATTTTGGTGGGGGGCAAGCACAACCGATCCAACTAACCGCAGGGCAACTAATAGCAGTTCGCAATCCTGCGGCTATGGATGCTGCGGGTACTTTTCAGATCACGGTGTCTGTTGATTGGCACGAAGCACCCGCACTGGTATGGAGTTAGTATGGCTGTATTTAGAAACAGAGCTTTAACAAACTCAATAGAGGTTGAGGATGGGATAGACGCTGCTAGGGGCGTTATCACCCATAGAGGTGATGGTTTTTGCGTAGCTGCAACTACAGGTACAATAGGGGCGGCGCTAGCTGCTAATAGCTCTGTTTTTGTAATGCGTCTGGCTCCTAACGCGCCTGTAGCGGCTTATATCGAAAGGATTAGAATCGATTTTACGACCATAGTTGCTTTTACCACACCTCTGACAGTGGGTAGAAGGCTGGCTTTAGTCTGTGGTTCTAGTGCTACAGTCTCATCTTCTGGTACAGGATTAGCAGGGAATAGCGCGATCGTCGCTAAAGATGGTACGGCTATCTCCTATTTTGCTAACTCTAATAGTGGTGACATCAGAATCGCTACCACAGGCGCTCTAACTGTTACTGGTATTGTCGCTCAAGCCACTTCATTAGCTGAGTTCTCCCTAACTTATGTTGGGACATCAGGTAGCTTTCGGGAGTTTGAATTAGGTAGAGAGGAATTAGATAAAAGTCCTATTGAGATTTTACCGAATCAACTACTAGCGATTCGCAATCCTGTTGCTATGGACGCGGCGGGGACTTGGCAGATGAGTGTTACGGTTGATTGGTATGAAGTGCCTATTATGTAAAGCTTTCAGTCCTGATTAATGCAGGTGTAACGCTTTTAATTTACAGGAGATCGCAAAAAAATGGCAATCGAAAAGTTTATCTTTAAGTCTGCTCTTTCGGGATTGATTGAATATACGGGTTCAAATTACGCTGAAATCGCTGCTTATGTTCTGGAAAGCTGTTTTGAGGTATACCAAGTAAACCCTTTGAACCCTGAAAACCCTTACTACACCTCTTTACCAGAAGGAGCGGTTGAAGGCACTGCTGAAGGTGAGTACACAAAGTACCTGTATTTCCTCCTTCAGAACTATTACTTGCCTATAGGTGGCTACGCTGGCATATGCGGCGGTGAATTTTGTTTACATCAAAGCCGTGCTGAAGTGCTTAATGCTATGGAAGTCTACCCACCTGTTTAACCCTATCAGCGATCGCCTCCAACAATGGCGATCGCTACCCCATAAACCTATGATCATTGAAACAGACGGAATCTACGCAATTCTGGAAAACGGTGTTTTTAAGGAATGGCGATCGCTTACTCAAGGTACACAATGCCGAGATGGGGCTGTTTTGCCTCAAAGAGCGGTCGCTAAACCTGATTATGATATCAAAAAGCAGAAATTAGTAGAGGTTATCTCAGTAGAAGGAACTGAGGTGATTCAAGGATGGGAGATTCAAGATCTAACCAATGAAGAGATCGAAGCGCGTAAAAGACCCGACGGTGACAGATTTCAGCGTGAAATGATCACTAATCCTGATTTGCTAAAAATCTATCAGAAAATCCTATCTAACTCATTTGCTACCCTATGGCTTAATGAGTCAAGGGCGGCGCTATCGGTCTATACCAAAGGCGGCTTTACCACTGCTATCAATGCTTTAGCTGAGTCTGTGCCATTGTCCAAAGAAGAGATCGAATCCGTGAATGCAGCGCTCTACAAATACGACTTGGAGGTGATTACATGGCTTCCATAGCAATCATAAATGCAAATAATTGTAATTTTCCATCTACAAATGCAGCGCAAAGAGTAGAGCTAAATACTTCTGAGAGAGACTTGGTGATCGCCTTTGATGGCACTACTAGCGAATCAATCATTAGCCCTACGGTAGCTGTACAGGGGATTACCACACCGTTAACAATTACGATGATGCTGTGCTTTCCGATCGCTACATCTGGTACTGCGGTTTTTGATATCTCTGTAATGGCTGTAGGTAGTGGAGACTCAATTGATTTGTCCTCTTCTACATCATACGCAGCAGCCAACACTAGCGCAGGAATTACCGCCCCTACTAGTGTTAACAACCCCGTATCTGAGACAGTTACGCTTACTAATGACGATGGTATTGCAGCTTTAGATTCTGTGAAAATCAAGATCGCCCGCAATCCCGCAAACGGTAGCGACACGATTACAAGTGATTGCTATTTAATAGCCGCAATCCTTAATGATGCGAGGTCGTAAGCATGGCTCTATCCACGACTCAATCCAATTACCTCTCGATTAATCGCAGCTACTCAGTCACAGATTTTACTGTGATCACGCAAGTCTATATATCTGCGATTGAGGCAAACTATTCTGCATTTTATGGAATAGATGGATCGGCTAACTCTTCTTTGGGTTTGGCAGGATCGGGGGATCGCTTTGCGTTGCTTGATAATAGTGTGGACGCAAACGGATCTACAGTGCTAAGCGCTGGTAATTGGTATAGCGTCGTATGGAGTCGATTAGCTGGTGTGGATACTTTGGAGGTTGATGGTGTTGATCAAGGCGTATCAACCGTAGGAAATAGCAGTGCAATGAGCAATGCATACATCGGTCGTTTTGGCGGCAGTGGCTTCAATATTGGTAAAGCGTGGTTAGATGGGATTAAAGTTTATGATGCTGCTCTGTCTCGCGCCGAAAGAGAAGCAGAAAGAATGCAGATCAAGCCTCAAAGATGGGCTGATCTGTTTGCGTGGTTACCTTGCAATGTTAATGGGGTAATTGGCTCTGATTGGTCTGGTTTTGGCGACTGGAGTGTAACTGGTACTCCAAGTAATCAGTCGGTTACGGCTCCTGTTACGTGGGGTGATTCGCCTTTATTTGTCCCTCAGTTTGGAGTAGCTACGCCGCCCAGCTATTCCGCGTCGCCATTGGGATTGTTGATGACTAATTATTAAGGGGAAATTATGCCAAGGATCGCGCAAACAACACAAGCAAAAGAACAGCAACCCGCGCAGCAGCAGCCATTGCTAGACATGCCTAGTACATGGACTTGGGGCGCGGTGCTCCCCGTTGCTGGTACTTTTGCCTTGTTTGGTTTATGGGTTGTTTACGATCGCGTGATAAAACCCCAACAATATGCTTGGTTAACCAGATACAAACGTCCATACGAAGATATGGAAGCGATCGCAAATCAACTCCAAACAATCCGAGGGGAAACAGGCGCGGATCGGGCGGTACTAATGGAGCTAGACTCAAAGCGCGGCACGATGATCGGGATTGCCCAAGAGACTGCGAATAGAGGAATAGCTAAGATTGAGTTCTCAGCAAGGGATAACCAAGGGGATTGCGTCAAAAAGATTTTGCAGCGATTCAATGAGAATCCATTTGTGTCTAGGGAAACAGAAAAAATCACCAATGCGCCTGAATACCAAGGGTTCTTAAACGATTACAATACTAGTTATGTCATCTATTACAAGATCGGCGAAAAAGAAAGCACGTCATGGGTTTTAGCTTTGCACTTCCCTGAATTTGCTTATGCAAACTATGAAACTTCTCTAAGCCTGAAATCACGAATAGAACAAATTTGTAGCGTGATTTTCTATCGAGTTTTACAGCGATCGCCAGTCGAAGGATTAATAAAATAATGCCTAGCCGTGTCAGGAATGGGTTAAGAAATAACGAATTTGTCATGCATTATCAGCCAATTGTTGATTTGCGAACAATGGCTGTATCTGGCTATGAAGCTCTGATTAGATGGAATCATCCTACAAAAGGTTTGCTCTATCCTGATAGCTTTATTGAACAAGCTGAACGCGATCAGGATACGATTTTTGAGATTTTTAAATTCGCTTTGTCCAGTGCGATCGCGGTAAATGTTGGTGGATTCAGAGCAGTAAATCTAAGCTCAGTGTCGCTAATGCATTCTGATTTTTTGGGGCTTCTCAAAGGGCTTAAAAATCGCAATATTGTCTTGGAAATTACTGAGAGGGTATCGCTAGAGAATGCTGATATTGAGCGACTTGAGAGAATAACTGCGATCGGGGGATTGGGGATACTTTTGGCGATTGATGATTTCACGGCGGCTTCGCTAAATCACATGCGCCGAATCATATCAGCGTATCAGCGTAGTGACTTGCTTAAAGTAAAACTTGATATCCCAATAATCCAAAGCCTTGATGAATATCTCGCGCCTGAAATGATCGGATCGATTATCTACGCTTGCCATAGGTTAGGGATTAAAGTAGTTTGCGAAGGCGTAGAGACAGAGCATCAGCACCAATTTTTAATTGGTGCTGGCTGTGATTTTGGACAGGGGTGGTTTTACGGGAAGCCTAGAGCGATCGCTTCTACTTTTAAAGGCAATTGATTTTTAATCTGAAGCCATTCAACATTAGAAACCCATACAGGCGAATCATCGTCTTCGCCACGATTTTCTATAAAATCGCAATTATGCAACTCTAGGATCAGATCACCTATCGGATAACATTCGCCTGTATAGTCCATAAACTTATCTGCGATCGCTTTGCAAGTTAGGCAAGTTTTGTAGGTATTCCATTCTTCCCACAATCCTTTTAAAACAAAATACTGGGAACCTTTAGGAATAGTTTCCCCACACTCTTTGCATTTATGATCCTTTCTTGCTGTGCGAAGCGTCTCATCGTAAACTTTTGGCATTTCACAATCACACATTACGCGCTCTCTCCTTAAATACAAAATAAAATCGTCATTAACCGCAACTGCATCACACCCAAGCCTAGAGCGATCACCTCTTAGCTCTATTACGTGCAGTTTTTTCTGCTCCTGTTAGAGGTTTGTCGAATAAATATGGTCGTCCGATTTTGCGATCGCTATCTACTAGGTATTTTGTATCTTTTACTCATCGCATCACCTCAATATATTCAAATCATTAGCCTTCTCAATCGTCAACCGAATCACAGCATCTAATAGCTGGTATCTCAAGACCTTCTTTGCGTCTGGCAGTAGCTCATCTAATTCATTGCCAAGCTTATTGAAATCTTGATCGCCGCCATTTGCAATCGCATCAGCGTAGATGTCGGCGATGTAGTTCTCACGGTTTGCGGTGTTCATGATTTTCCTTCTAAGATAGCTTTATTCTTTTTAATAAGACTCTTCGCCACAGCCAATCCCTGACTTGAGTTAATTCGGTCATCAAATGTCAAGCATTTTCGTGTCTGGGTATGTTGTACAGACACAAAAAGAGCGTTCCTTCTGCGTATGACTATCTCATAGTCGCCATACAAATAGATTGTTTCTATTTCGGTTTCGATTATATTCCCATCTACTCTACGGCATTCTGCTTGAAGGCTTATAGAAACCAGTGGCGGCTCTATAAATTGCCTAAAAATCCATTTAATATCTTGCTCAAAAAGCGCTAGTCCTGTTGGTTGTGCCATAGCTCCTACATCATCCTCCTATACCCTTTGTCTTTTGTTGGAATCGCCTCGTAATCCCAATGTTTGCGGATCACCCACATCACATCGCGAACATCATGTACTGATCGCTTTAATTCCAATGCGATCTTATTGCTAGTCCTCCATTCTCCATCCTTCATCTTGTCGTGAATCTCGACAGCTAATACTTGGCTAGGGTATCGCGGGAGTATGTTGGGATTTTTGTGATAGGCGATCGCCCATTTTTCAAGGCTGTCGCGTACTTTTTTACGCATGGATTACGCCAAAATAAACGACTGAATTTTACGAGAATCAAGAGAATGAAGCGGAGTGACAATTCTTTCAACCGTGTAACCTCTTGACTCCCAAGTTGACGCAAGCCTTTCTGCCAAAGCGATAATGTCGTACCCATGAGGTTCTATATCTACGGTTCCCTCTTTTATCAAACGAGTCCAGATAGGCTTCGGCAAAGCCAATACATCTTGAATGCAATCTTCTTTTGATGTGATGACCATCGCCCCGTCACCTTGTACTCTCACCTGTACGTCAGCTATAAATAAGCCACTTAAATCAATCGCCATTTATTTAATCCAAATTCTATGCTTTTATACTACAGGGGACTGTCCCTTTATGTCAATATATTAATCTAGTTAATTTTCTAGTAGTGATTGCATCTCACTATCCACCTGACTATCCTTAATCCAAGCGTTGTAAGTATTAAGATGCACTGTCGTACTATGCCCCATAAGCCTAGCCATAATCGGGGTTTGAATCTTCTTGGTAATCGTGCCTCGGATTGCATAGGCGTGTCGCAAATCATAGGGAGTAAACGGACATTCATAGCGCCTAAACTGCATACTGGTTACGTTGCCAAAGTGGGTTACTTCTGGCAAAACACCTTTACTCAGATTAAAAACATCAACCCATTCAGCAGGGATAGGATAAACTCTGCGTTCCCCTGTCTTGCCTTCAGTCACGCGGATCACAGGGAACTCTTTTAAGTCTAAAAAACTTAATTCATGAGGGCGTAAACCATAGGTAGCCAGCAATCCATAGGCGTACTGCCATTGCAAATTAGGTATCTTGCTGTAAAAATCTATGATCTCATCATCGCTAGGGATAGTGCGCTTAGATAAATCAGACTTAGCTTTGCGAACCTTGGTTAGATTTAGTTCGATCCCTGCGAATTTAGCTAGTTTCTGGTAAGCCATAGCGCACAATTGCTTAGAGCGTTTCTTACTGTTTGGGATTGCATTATAAGTTTTTGTTAATAGGTTGTCTGTCAGAATCTCGTCCTGTGGCAACTTGTCAAAATAGTAAAGGTACGACCGAATCCAAGTGTTAGGCTTTATCGTGTCAAGATGTTCATCAGCAAAGTCTTTGATCCATTGGTCACAGGTTTTGTCGCTTGTATTATCTGAGTAATTAGCCCAATCAAAGCGCCCCATGTCTACGTCAAACGAGATTCTTTGAGCCAATGATTGTGCCTGTGTGATTGCGGCGGGGCTTAGCTTCATGCCTAGCGATAATCTCTGCCTATACGGTTTATTGCGATCGCTAGTTCGAGGCGGCAATACTCCACGCAATACCAATGAGTTGCCTTTAACTTCGATCCTAAGTTTGCACCCCGACGCTTTGAGGACGTTGTTAGCATCTGCAAGTAAAGCCTTAGAGCGATCAATAATTTGTTCTGTGGTTAGGCGTGCCATATTAAAAAACTGTCCCAAATAGGGACAATTCTAGGACACAATGACCATTAATAAACCCTGATAAACCCTGATTAGCGCCATAGTGAATAAATGCTTATAAACACACAAAAGCCCTGTATCGCAATAAATACAAGGCTTTTAACGGTATTAGTAACAATGATTTGTAATCAGTAGGTCACGAGTTCGAGTCTCGTCCCCAGCTTAGATCCTAGAGTTTGTTATTTTGTTGGTGACAAAATTAGGGACACAGATTAATTAGCGATTTTAAGTGTTCTACGAGATGTTTTACTCGTACCCCTATACTCTGGTGATGTTTTCCAGTAGTTAAGAATCGCCTCAATATTCCACAAATACACAGGCTTGACACTGCCAACGCCCCGAATATCTATGTAATGTTCGCCATATTTAAACTCATTTATACGATCTTTTAGTACGTCGCCACTAATGCCAAATGCTTCGGCGGCTTCTTTTGTTGGTACGAATTTATTCTTTAGCATTATTCCCCTCTTTAGTTGCATCAATAATTTGTCGTCTGTAGCTAACAAGTCTGGCTCTAAGCTCTCTTACTCCTAAAGCTGGGTTTTCAGCAGCATGTTTCATCTCTTCAAGGACGGCTTTGAGTCGTTGTTGGTTCATGCTATTAACCCTGCTAAATACTTAACTCTAAGTAGTGGAACAACAGCGCATTGTGGGACAACAGCATTACCTAGTTGTCTACCTCGCTGTATCCGATCGGAAACCCCATTAACCACTCTACGAATTGAGGGTTGAGGTTCTTTGAGCGATCCAAAAGACCGCGCTCTTTTAATATGATCTCTAATCTGGTCTGACCAGCTATAGAGTACTTTCCCTCGGAGGGCTTGCTGTACGCGGTCGGAGTAGGATACAACAAAGATTCGCTCTCTAAGTTGCTGTCTTCCAACTTCCTTTGCTGATACGATTTGAGCATCGCATTGATAATCGATTGAGTCGAGGTCTTCAAGGACTCGTTCGAGCGCTCCTGAATACAACGCTCCTTTTGGGTTTTCCCAGATCGCGAAATCTGGTTTACCTTCTTGGATGATTCGGAATTGTTCAATCCAAAGTGCTGAACGCGAGTCTTCAAGTCCTTTTTTGTTGCCAGCCACTGAGTTTCCTTGACATGGAGATCCCCCAATAATGACATCTGCTCGTATTGGATGATAGGTTTTAACGTCATCATGGATCGGTACTTCTGGATAATGTTTTTTGAGAACTTTATGGCAGTTTTTATCGATTTCGACAAACTGAACGGTCTTTATGTCTAACCAATCACAGGCAATCTTAAAACCGCCTATGCCTGCGAAGAGTTCGATAGCTTCTAGTGTTTGTTCCATCTCTCCCCACTAGCCTTATCACATTGCTCCAACCAAGGGCAGCTATAACACTCATTCTCTGCATACATCTGCGGATAACGCAAATAGCTGTAGCAGTCGGGCTTTTGGTCTTCTTTGGGAGTGAAGAGTTTGCCCAGTAAGGCTTTAATTCTGTTCATATGCAACCTTATCCAAAAACTCATCCAAGCCCAATCCCAAAGCATCGGCATAGCGAGTCAAAGCAGCAGACTCAGGGCGCAAATAGCCTGACTCAATATCTCGGACATCTTCAGCTTTTATGCCAGTGATGCCATCAACGGGGATATTGTGAGCAGTCCTAACTTTTGCGATCGCCTTGCCATATTCCTTGAATCGGTCAGCACTTTCTTGATCAACTTTGGCGCGAAACTGATCATCGACATAGTAGAGCAAAGTCTCAAAATCTAAGTGAGTGTCGCTGTGTTCCCAGTGGAGGCAACTGCCATTGTATTGAATCTTGAAATAAAGGCGATCGCAAAAACGGATATGGCTCAAAGCAGGGACTCGATCAAAGGGAACGCGAATCTCTCTGCCTGCTTTGTTGATGACGATTAGATAATTGCCTCTAACAAAAGCTTCTTGGATCAGGACGTGTAGATGATCGGTTTCCATCTCTTCCATGACTTCACGATATAAATCACGGGTTTGTTCTCGTTTGGTCATTGTGGCGATTATGTTGCCAACGTGTTTAGCGATTCCGTTAGTTGTCATCATTGTTTTCGCTCCTTTCAGTAGTTGTATCAAATCCTAGGAACTCTTGCTTAGCAATCCTGACCATCACCGCTTGCTGCCCTAGATAAAGCATATGTAGTTCGGTGAGTAGTTGTTTTGCTGAATCCAGATCTATATTTTTGATCTGCTGACAAAACATCATGTGTGTGAATTGCTTCTCGACTGGTAGATCAGACATTGTTTAACCCTCCAATAAATACTCTGTTTAAGTAATGCGATCGCCAAAGAAGCGATCGCTGTTGATTACTCCCTAATCTGCACAGGCATCAGCAAGTACGTTTGCTCATCCCCACCAATAGGCACAAGCAAAGCAGGGGTATTTGCTGCATTGAGTTGTAGCTGGATTTCATTGGTGTGCAATGTTTTCAATCCATCCGCTAAATACTTGACGTTAAAAGCAATCTCTAGATCTTCGCCTACAACCTGTGCTGGCAATGCTTCACGCCCCGCCGCAACGTCAGGTGATTCAACAGATAGAGAGATTTCTTGAGTATCACTATCAACAGTGATTTTGACGATGTTATTTTTCTGGTCAGCTAGCACTGAGATACGCTCTAGCGCTGACACAAGCATCTTTCGCTCCACCGTGATTTTGCGCTCTGAACTTGTAGGAATCAATTGGCGATAATTAGGATAAGTACCATCTAGAAGCCTTGTAATGAGTGTGCCATTAGGTAGCTCAAAAATGGCGTTGGCTCTATCTGCTCTCATTGTGATTGGAAGGTCTTGATTGCCGATCAATAAATCTAAAGTTTTCAATGCTTTAGCAGGAATTGTCGATTCAAATTTTTGACCATCTTCAACCAGTGTTTTGATAACTGACAATCGGTGTCCATCCGTGGCGGCGAACTCTAAATAGTCAGTAGCCGAAGTGAAGTGTACGCCTGTGAGAATGCGCTTTGTTTCGTCTTGACTGACTGCGATTAGCGTGGCGGCTAGCCCTGCTCTAAGCGTGGCGATCGCGATATCAAAGGATTCGTCGGAGTCGATGTTGGGCAGTTCTGGAAACTCGCTAACATCTAAGCCATTGAGTTGATACTTACCAGAGCCGCAGGTTAAATGCACTTGTTGATTGTCGTTCAAAAGCAAAGCCACGTCCTCATCAGGCAACCGTGAAACAATGTCACCCAATAATTTAGAAGGCAATGTAATAGCGCCGCCTGTGATTACTTGAGCGCTCAGTGGCATGACGATCGCGATGTTCAGATCAAAGGCGGTGAGTGTTAATGATTGATTGTCCTCATCAGCGACTAACTTGATGTTGCCAAGGATAGGGTGAGTCGGGCGCGATGCTACAGCACGGCTAACGGTGGCGATTGCAGGGGAAAGAAGATTTTGAGGGATTACGACGTGAAGCATTGATTAAATATCCTTAGTTGCAAGATTAAAATTGTCGATAGCGATACGGATCGCTGTTCTTTGTTGAGCGAGTTTTACTGTTGCTTCATTGCGAAGTTGGGCAATTTCAGCCGCTTCATTAAGAGCTTGGGCTATCGCTGATTGCTGTTTACCGATTAGTTCGGCTTGCTCTTTGTTAGATTTCTCCAACTGTTCAACCCAGATTTCTTTCTCTTTGAAATCTTGTTTTAGGGCATCATGCTTGGATTGCAGTGCATCAAGGTCTTTTTTGAGCTTTTTATTCTCTTGATTGAATCGCTCGATAGTTTCATTGGCTTCCAGATAAAACAGTCGCCAATTCTTGCTTTCATTTTGAGCTTTGGCTAGTTCTGAAGCAGTCGTTAATCCAAAGAATGTGTTAGCCGTCATTGGTGTAATCATTTTCTAATAACCATTGGATAAATAGAAGGATGTCGCGTAGCCAGTTCATATATTCTTCGTAGCCAAAATCTCTCTAACAGCAGTGCGATCACCATTACAACTAATTCTGCGAGGCGCTTCTACAATCGCAATGTCAAAACCTAAACTCCCATACAGATCAACGGTGCGATCAGTTTCTTTATTGCTTGCCACTACAGGGCAATTTAGCGCCGCTAGGGTTGATGCTAGATTGACTTGATCATCCCAAGTGAATGAGCCTGAGTACCCAGTAAAACCATCGTCATAGGGGGGATCAATGTAGTAGAAGCATGGGCGAATATGTTCTTTACTTAAAGCTAACGCTGTCTCATAGCCATAATTAAAGAAATCCCAATACCTAAAAGCGTTTCGATAAACAGAAAAATCATGATCAAGAATTGGTTTTTTGTAGTGACCAAATGGAACGTTAAACCCACCATCAAGATTTGTTCGACACAAGCCACGATAGCCGATCCGATTCATGTAATAGAATGCCTGTGCATTAAATTCGTCGCTAAACTGGTAAGCGTTAAATCGTCTGCGGATTTCATAATATTGTTCTTCAGTATTTGCCCAATGCTGCGGATTAGGCATCCCCTGATCAATCCGTTTATAGAGATTAATCAAGTGTGGATTAACATCGCTCAAAATAGCTCTTTCAGGCATTACCCCAAGAACATCCCCCAATGCACCACAAAACGGAGAAACCCATATATGTGTACTGCGATAAGGTTCATACATTTCTGCTAGTCGAGGTGCTAACCACGTCTTACCTCCTGCCCATTTAAGGAAGGGAGTGAGTGGTTTTGTTTTAGTTAAGGTCGTGAGCATTCTGCACCTCCCATAAGCTCTTTAGTCAGCGCAAAAACCTCTCTATACAATGTCGCTGCACTGGCGGGGCGATCGCTTGTTTTGGCATCGTCAACGGCTAGAAGGATAATTCCAAAGGCTTGAGACCTTAGATCCGAAGCCATGATGTAATCAGGACGAGCTAAAATCGCTTCCGCAGTGAGGGTAATCAAAGCGTTTGTGTCTGCCTTAATTAACTTTGTAATGATGTCGGTTAGTGTTTCCATTACTTTTTTCTTGCTGGTATTTTGACGGGAAAATCCAAAATCACATCTTCTAAAGTCTTCTCGCTACAGGCTGCCAAAAAGCTACCTAGTGTCAGATGGTCAGCACCCGTAAGGTAAGGCTCTGACTCTGTTTCGCTTGTGCATTTTCTGGCGACCCAGCATAGTTGATTTACAGAAGATTCAAATTCAATCCCTTCGATCACTAGAGGGATATCTTTTTGTAGATAGCAATAAGTAAGCCCGTCTATAGTGATTGTCCGACCTTCAAGTAATTCGGTAATTGCTTTTATGGCATAAGTGCTTTTCATCCAATCACCTCCCATTTAAAATTCAAAGACTCTAGATCACACTCCTTCATTTGTTTGCGCCAATCTTTAAACTTCCCGTTCTCTTGATGAGGGGTGAACCGCGCCGCCTTAGCAAGTTCTCTGGAATGAAAATCAACCAACGCCCTAACCCAGACTTTAGGCGACTTAGCTCTAATAATCGCCGCCTCAATCAGTTGCTCTAAGTCGCTTCTTTTGCTAAAGATTTCAGCGATTAAACCGCAATCGTTTAAGGCTCGGTGGACGCTCTTTACAGCGATGCCGTGGGCTAGGGCTAGAGTGACAAGGTTTTGTTTTTTGTGCGGGGAAAAGTTAAAGTCTTCGTAGGTACACAACCAAGGAATATCAATGCTTTTAGGTGCGAATTGTTGATCAAACTCTGATTTGTGAGCTATGGCGTAATCTGCGTTTAGGCTCATGTTTGAGAGTAGGTTTGAGGTGGCGCTTTGAACGGGAAAGGGGACGGAGTTAGCAGTTTGTAGCGATATTCCGTGAGTCTCTTCTTGACCTATGACCTTCACTGGCAAGAGTGTTGAGCATTGTGCCAAGATAGCGCGGTTGGGAACGTTGTATAGGATTGCTCCTATCTCGATCAATTCCGCGCCTTTGTCGGGGCTGAGTCCTGTGGTTTCACAGTCGATAATTAGAACGTTCACAGAATACCTCTCAGTCCTAAAACGGTGTATCTGCCAAGGAAGAAGCAGAAAAGGCTCCAACAAAAAACGAATGCGAATACTTGCATGATGATTGAATTAAAAGCGAACCGCACAGAGTCCGCTTTGTTACTGTGTCGCTACTGTGCTAGCGGGGTGGGTTAAAATTCGTCGTCGTTTTCAAAAGATGAATCACTGGGATTTGTGTTAGTTGGAACTTGAGGTTTTTGAGGTACATCATTGTCACGTTCCAACAAAAAGAACGGATCAGCTAAAAACTTTTTAACTTCTTCCGACTGTGCCAACATAAACATCCTTTCCCATTGATCTTGTGGTAACCACTTGCCACCGCCATCAATCTCAAACATCACGCCATTGTTAGTCTCGTCCCCTTCACCCCACTCGTGAACGGTGCATATAAGCTTGACGCTACACAAATGCAACCAAGAATCTTTAGGGCTAACTTCTTTGCTCTTAGCCATGACTAGGTTTAGGTCTGTGAGACTGCGAATTTTAGCGTCGCGATCGCTGACAAGACGGGTGCGGTTAGATGTCAACTTCAAGGTAAAAAACAGGATCTCCCCATCTTTTTCAATAAAACCTTGAGGAGTAAGGCAAGCAAGCAGCAAACGGGTAGCAGATTTAAACCCATTGTCTTTTAAGCCAAATCCCCTCTTAAGAAAACGAATATCCTTGGGATCAGCCTTGTTTACCATGCATGTCTGAGGAAATCCCATGACAACCCATCGAACATCTTGTGGGACAACATAGAAATTCTCAGCACCTTTCTTCTTGTCAAACGTAAGTTGCCTTAACGGGAAAACAGATCTAAACTCTTCTGGAACTTTCTCAAAAGAATCTTCGTTCAAAACCAAATCGATCTGTGAATCAGCGTCAACGTTCTTGTATTTTGTAGCTTGTAAGCTGGGATATTTAGCTCCAGTTGTTGGCATTGTTAAGCCAAATTGAGCTAAAGACATTGGTGCTGTTGCTGTTGTGGTTGCCATTGTTGTTTCCTTGTTAAATCATTGTTTGTTCTTTAGCTCCGTTTTCCACTCAGTCCGCAAATCTGAGAAACCCGATAGACATTACGGGAACGATAAAAATTAACCGACAGATACCCTACGAACACAAAGCCATTCTTTAGCGTTAGCCGTGGGAAGCAATTCGTTGCCACCACGACCATGACAAATACGTTGTGCGTTCGTTTTGTACTCAGTGCGGATCGCATCGCCATAAATCTTGAGAACTTGAGCCGAGCACATATCACCGTGAGGAGTGGAGACAGTGCGGCAAGGGACGGACACTGGAGGGATAGGGTTTAGTGTTGTTGCGGCGATCACGAGGGAGATTAATGTCTGCATTAGATTAAATTTCCTCTTGTCATCGCAAAAGAACCAGCGCGATCGCTATCTAATTCCATACGCATCCTTTCTCTAGCAGCGTCAAGATCGGCAAAGATACGATCATCGTCATCACGATAAAACCAGTCAGGCTCATCAAGTACCGCGTCAAGAGGGCAAGCGATCGCATAGCCGCATTCAGTAATATTCTTAACAACGGCGCGGTGTCTGCCTAATGCATGGCTATGAACAACCTCTACAGCGCTAGGTACTTCGATGTCAAAGCGTCGAGCGTAGCGCTCAGCTTCAAGAAAAGTGCGAACATCAATTAAGTTCAGCCCACCACCGTACAAACTTGAAAAAGTGAACAAGCCATCGCGAAACAATCGCCACATGTAATGTCCTGTGTAAGCTGTAGACATATTGATTAGGCGATAGCCAAGTGAGGCGGCTAGTACTTCTACTTCGTCTTGTAGGCTAGGTTGAGAAACTTTAACTAGCCTTGAATCAATCGCGTCAGTCATTTGCTATAATCTCCTTGTGTTTTGCACAGAGCGCCGCTTTCTTGTTCAGGGGAGGCGGCGCTTTTGTTTTGTTTTCTAGTAACTAGATAGTAGTGTATAGCAGTATATAGCAGTATGTCAACAAAAAAGATCGAGTGTTTTACTCGATCTTTACATAAGTTTATCTAGCTAGCTTTTGGGTAATTCTGTTGTATGAATGCTATCTCTTTTTCAGGGATTGTAAGGCTGTCAATGCATGTATCTTCTGTCCAAATTTCTACAGTGGCACAATCAAAGTATTCGGCGAGTGCCTCCATACGTGTTTGCAGATGCTTTAGTATTTTTAAGTCCGCAACCAGAACAACTTTGTTTCCCTCAAAAACAGGTTTTTCGCTACTCGCCAGAAGCATTTTCAATACGCTTCTCTTTAGATCCCCTAACTCTTCTTTCATCTTTCAGTCGTCTTACTTCTTCTGCTAGATAGGTGATTTGCCCTGTCATTGCGTCCATTTCTGCCAAAAAAGCTTTAAAGCCTTCAGTCAATTCGTTTACATTATTTTCAAGTAAACGAATTGAGGTTGTTAGCTCTGGATTAGACAATGCTTTGCTATTTTCGCCTATATCCTCTGACATAGCAAGCATATTAAGCGTTTCTTGTACTGTTTTCTTGTCAAATGCCGCTATCGCTTTTATTTGGTTTTCCTGAATACGATTGGCTGCGCCCCTTTCGTAGCGCAAAATCGTATGTGTAGCAACTTCTAGCGCTCTAGCTAATTTATTCTTGCCGCCAATCCTATTGATCGCGTCTTTAGTCCATGTCGCTAAAGCATAGCAATCAACATCTACGAGCTTGTCGTCAGGGCTACTTGCCATCATTTTTCTCTGAAAATTCCTGTCCCTATATATAAGATGCTTGACGGTAAGATGTCTAGTGCTATACACTGATATATACCAGTATATATCGAAAGTATAGTAGAGTTTAGTCATGGAAAAGCATCAATTAAATGTGAGGCTTACGTCCTCGCGAAAGACATTGTTAAAGCGGTTATCCGCCAAAAGTGGTTTAAAGATGACCGCAGTGATTGAATACGCTCTTACGCTCGTTGATGAACGTGAGATTGTCAACTACGCGAATCAACTTAGAGACAGTGAGGCGCAATCCTATGCAGCTTAACCCTCGCCCCGTCCGCAATGCCTCAACAAACGGCTTAAGTGTTGGCGATCGCGTCGTTGCGATCGGTCTAATCAGCAAAATTCATGGTGTTGGCACTATCGCTGCTATTCGACCTGACAGTGGTATTGATTTAGCTGCTGTCAAATTCGATAGCGGTCACTCCGCCGAATTTACCGAATTGCAATTACGCAAGGTGGCGGCATGAAATACTCCCTCAAATATATTGAATTAGATTCGCAAGGCAAGCCCAAACAGGTTAGGGCGCTGTGTGAGGATAAAGTTGCTTACACAGCGAATCTCTTTGCCTTGCAATCACTAAAAGAGCGCAATGAAGCGAAGTATAAAAATCGTCGCTACATTATTGTTGACGAGAACGATAAGCCTGTTGAGGCGATCAATCAATCGCCTGTCGAAGTTTTGGTTCCTGCACCTAGAAAGAAAACTGTTGTTCCAGTATTGACGCTGAAAGAAGTGCAAAGGAGGTTGAAGAGATGCAAGTAGACAACCCTATTCAACATGTTTTTAGTGTTCCACCTTGTAAATGTGGTGGTGAACCAAGAATACAGATTGGTGGCACTGGGAATAACTGGGGACGGATTGATTGCCCTACCTGTGATAAATGGCTCAAATGGATTCCTAAACCCAAAATATAACCCCGCAAGGGTTGCAGCCTTACGGGGTCGGGTTCAAGCAATTAATTAATTAAGTAAGTAAAGTATATGCGAATCTCAATCAATAAGCAATCTGTCAATAAGAAGATTGGTAGCTATCCCGAAGGCGAAGGCTTCTTTAAACTAACCCAAGGCAAATACTGGAAAGCCGTCGATTTTACTGTTGAACAACTTGCCGAGCATATCAGCTTAGGTCACGCTTGGATGCCTACTCTGATTGACTGGCTAGACGATTACAATCTCAAGGATCGCAATTCCGCTAACTGCAACAATGCCTACGCCCTAGCGGTTGATGTTGATAATACCGACTACCTAAGAGATGAACTTGGAGCGCTTGTCTTCAGGAAGGATGAGAATGGTGAGTTACCCATCGGCGAAGATGGCAAGCAAATCAAGGAAAAGATTAAAATCTATTCCGAAGATTTGACCATTGAGCAAGCCTTAGAGCATCCTTTTATCAAGCAACATTGCGCCCTTGCTATCCCTTCCCCTAGCCACACCGATGATTGGCATAAATTCAGATTGGTGTTTGTTCTGAATGAGGCTCTGACTAGCAACACACAAATCAAGCAAGCCTATCAGTATTTAATGAGTCTGTTGCCATGCGCTGACCCTGCTTGTAAGAACAGCGATCGCATTTTCTACGGCGCAAAAGATGCAAAGCCATTTTTAATGAATCCCAGCGCTACCGTCCCCGCAGACTTTAGCCAAAAGATTTTTGAGTTTCAGGAAGAATTAGAGGCGACGGCAAAGCGTAAAGCCGAAAGAGCTAATAAGTTTGTTGATTTTAAAGATCCTCAGAACGAAGAACGCAGAGTTTTATCAGCACTTGATTGCATCCCTTCTCGAACCGCCAAAGGCAGCAACACATACTTAGCCGTTCGAGATTGTATTTGGGCTTTGTGCGACGAGTACGGAACCGACCGAGCGATCTCCATTATGGAACAGCACAGTCCATCAAATAAAGCCGAAGGATGGAGTGTTGAAGCGATCGCCAATAAATACGACCCTGCGAGATCTAAGACTCTAGGCACTATCTTCTGGTATGCCAAGCAATACGGATGGAGTGACCCTTACAGGCAATTCACGTCTCAAACGCTTGTGGCTGCTAGACCGATGATACAGACAACGATTAAACCTGTAATCGAGACAAAGGTACGCTTCAAAATCAATCTCTCTAACCTTTGCTCCCTGCCTTCCCGCCGTGTATTCCAAGCGACTTCTACACTAGTCACGGCGACTAGCCTAATGTCGGTTTATCGTGAGTTACGCGAGTGGGAACAGTCGTTAGCCTTGATTGCCCCTGACACCAAAATTGTTTCTTCTCCCCGCAAAATCATCGACAAAATCGCCGAGCGTTGGCAGATCGATGACTATGAGATTGATGCGGCGATCGCTGAGTTGGGAGACATTAAAACCCAATCAATTCCTAGCGACGATCGGATTGACTTGGTTCGCTTGTACCGTACTCGCATCATCGAGGGCTTAGAAACTCAAGAAGAAATCGACAAGGCTGAGAAGCAAGAATATTTCAATATGCGTCATCGTGTGATTGCTTGGTTCCGTACCAACTTACTTTTTAACCAGCAAATCCAAATGTGGCATCGCTACATTAACGGGGTTTGGAAGATGATCACCGATGAAGAACTTAAGTCTGAAGCAAGGCAGCTACTTACCGATCTAGGTATGTCTGATTCATGGCTGGAGGGCGCAAAAGTAACCGATGACAAAGTTAATAATTTTGTCAAAGAAATTAAATCGGCTGTATTGATCGAACGCCTTGATTCAATCAAGGAATACAAGCATTTAATCAATCTGCAAGACGGGGTGCTCAACCGCCGCACTATGCAATTGATTCCCCACGACCGCAAGTATATGTTTTCTTGGCAACTCCCTTACAAATGGGAGGATCGCAAACATGGCGCTAAAGAGATTATGGATTGGCTTAAGTGGGCAATTGAGCATGATGATCAGATCAAACTGCTTATGTGTTGGCTTAATGCTTTAATTTGCGAACGCAACGACATCCAGAAAGTTTTACAACTCATCGGTGCTGGTGGCTCTGGTAAATCTACTTTTAACACTCTGGCGATCGCCCTTACTGGCATGTCCAATGCTCAACAAAGTTCTATTGAACTTTTGGACAACAACCAGTTTGAAACCTCTAACCTTATCGGTAAAAAATTACTCAGTATTTCAGAAATTGGAGAATATCGCGGCTCTGGCATGAATCTAAAAAGGGCGTCAGGACGTGACATTCTGCGGAACGAAAATAAGAACGTCCAAGCTCGTAATAGCGGATTTACATTCAAGGGGCAAATCATCATTATTGCTAACAAAGAGTTTGCTCCGCACGATGGCGGCTCCAGTTTTGATCGCCGTAATATTTGCGTTCCTTTCAACAAGGTTATCCCCGCAAATAAGAAAAGAAATCTACTTGACCTTGAAGACGATGGCACTGCGATCGGTGAGTTTGAGCCTTGTCTACCTGCGTTTTTAGAAATGGTTTTAAACCTGACCGACAAGGAGGTAACTGACTTCCTAAACCAAACCACAACCTATGTTCCCTCTCTTAATGACGCTGCAACCAACTCAATCCTCAATGGCGACACCCTAGCGCAATGGGTTGAGGACAACCTTGTAGCGATTGAAGGAGCAAAAACTTATATAGGAAAAGCTGAACTCATCCGCGTTACTGAACTCGTTAACGGTAAGTCTGTAACTAAAAACGTATATGCAAAAGAAGAAACCCACCTCTTTGCAAACTATGTCGCCTACTGCGCTAAGAACGGCGCAAAAGATCGGGATTCTGTAAATATGCAGAATTTCTCGCGCCGCTTACTCGATCTATTTTCAGGAACGTTAAGAAACACCTTTGTTAAAAAAGCAACAAAAGACAGCACTGGATGTGCAATTTTGGGGCTAACGATCCGAACTGCCGAACACGCACATATACCTACCCCAATCAAAGGAGTGCTACTCAATGACGAGGCAATGACGAAGCCTATGGCTATTGAAACTCCCTCGCATGGAAATTTTGACAATTATTGCGATGTTTCTGCACCCTTGACAGCCTCTCCCTCTTCTACCCCTTCTACTACTACTACTTTTTCTCCTATAGAGAAAGATAGTAATAATAGTCAAAATTTCCATACGAGCGGGTTTGAGTTGTCAGGTACTTCGTCATTGCCTCGTCATTTAGAAGAGCCACAAGAGCCAACACAAGAAAATTTAACGAAAGGCGACAAGGTCGAGATTTCTATCCCACAAGAGGTAATTTCACATCCCGAAATTGTTGCCGCCCTCGAAAACGGTAGTATTCCGCCTTTAGATAAAACTTATACCGTGCATGAGTTTTATACGATCAACGACTTACCTTATATAGGCGTTGTTGATTCACAGGGTAGGGAGTGTTGTGTCTGGGTTGAGTATTTGAGGAGGGTTGATTAATGACAAAAACACCGTTGAGCTATTACGGCGGTAAAGCCCGTATTGCTTCTCAAATCGTTCCTCACATCATGGCGATACCACATACCGTTTATGTTGAGCCGTTCTTTGGTGGCGGTGCTGTACTCTATGCCAAAGGCAAAGTAGATCGCGGTAATAATCACTATTACCGCGAAGCAATCAATGACCTGAATAAGCAATTAATCACGTTCTGGCGCGTGGCAAGAGAGCAGCCTAGTGAACTAGCGCGATGGATAGAACTCACGCCTTACAGCCAAGAAGAACACCGTGAGGCGCAAAAAATCTATAACAACCCATCGGAGTACAGCGATTTAAAAGTTGCTTGGGCTACTTATATTCAGTGCAATATGAGTTTTGGCAACAAGATAGAAGCGGGGTGGGCATTTCAAGTAATTAACCAAAACTCAGCAGCAACATGGGTAAACCGCGCCGCTAGATTGCCAGAATGTTTTGAGCGATTGCGAGATGTGTATATTGGCTGTGAGGATGCTCTTGACTTCATTAAACGTTTCGATTGCCCACACGGTTTAATCTATGCAGATCCTCCATATCCTGAAACAAACCAAGGGCATTACAACGGCTACACCTTAAACGACTACCAAGCCTTATGCGATGCCCTTGACGCTTGCGAGAGTAGCTATGTACTGAGTAACTATCACCAAGATATCGCGCCAAAATCAGCGCAAAAATGCGTAGAGATAGAAGCAGTGATGAGTGCTGCTAACGGACGCAATGGACGTACTAAAGAGAATATCAAGCGCACTGAGAAATTATGGATATGTGATCGCTCTAAGAACATCCGCAAAGACTTACAGGCGATCGCGAAGATGCCGAGCAGACAACTACAAGGGAGCTTATTTTAATGACTACCGCTACCACTGAGAAAAAAGCAAGATTTAACGCCCAAAAAATCCTGACCGAAGGCATTCAATGGTCGGGCGAACAAAAAGACATTTTTGAAGCAATAACCACAAGTGATCGTCACATCATGATCGGAGCCGTGGCAGGGTCAGGCAAAACGACATCGATCATCGGTGTTGTAGCCAAAATCAAGGAATGGGAGAAGGGTCTAGGAACAAAGATTAAAGTCGGAGTTCGCACCTTTAACAGCCACATTGCCGACGAGCTAAACACCAAACTCCCTAGCGACATCAAAGCAACCACAGCACACGCCCTAGGCTTGTCTGTGATGATTGGCTACTACACAACCCCGTTCAAAATCAACGAGCACAAGTACAAAAACATCGTTAAAAGCGTCATAGGCAGTGCTACAGACTCAGTTATTGCCTATGTACTGGCAGTAGTGAACATGATGCAACTAACCCTGACAGAGCGCAATCAAGACGCAATGGATGGCATGATTGATCACTTCGATTTGAAGTGCGATGAAGATGTGAGCCAATTACCGCTATTCGACTGGGTAGAGCAAATATTAACCAAGGGCATCGAAGAAGCCGAAAACCTAAACCTAGACTTTGCAGATTGCCTATGGTTGCCCAATATTTTGCCCGTCAAAGTACCACAAAAGCACATCCTGATCATTGACGAGTTTCAGGATACCAACGCCGCCATGTTAGGGCTTTACGTCAAGGCTGTTGCCGATGGTGGACGGCTGATCGTGTTTGGTGATGAGAGACAAGCGATCATGGGTTTTGGCGGTTCAGACACCGAGGCTTGGGGGCGGTTTAAGGCTAGGTTCGATCCCCTAGAATTACCCCTAACTACATGCTATAGATGTCCCACCTCACATCTTGACTTAGCAAGGGTGATCGTGCCAAGCATTAGACCTCGTACTAATGCTCCAGAAGGAGTATATGAGATAGTTTCGCCTGATGATTTAGCAGCCAAGTTGCGCCCTAGGGATTTGGTGATTAGCCGCTATACTGCACCGTTGGTTAGATTGGCTATGGACTTGGTTCAAGCTAATAAACAAGTCAAGATTCGAGGCATAGAAATTGGTGAGAATTTGTCTGGGATTGTCAAGGGATCTAAGACGGACTTCAATGATTTTGAGAAGGGTTTAGAAGCTTATAAAGAGCGTCGCTTAGAGAAGCTCAATGGCGACAACGCTGAAATTTTCAAGGACAAGATTGATGCTATTTTGCACTTTTGGCGAACTTACAAAGATGATGTTGTCGATATTCAAAGCTTCTTGAGTCGTTTAAATCTGACCTTTGCCAATACCTTTGACACCGATTCGATCATCCTATCGACAGTTCACAAAGCCAAGGGTAGCGAAGCCAAAAACGTTTATATCCTTGAGTGCAACAAATTGCCCTGCCTAGGCGCTAAAGGTTGGCAAAATGAGCAAGAGATAAACTTGCAGTATGTTGCGTTGACTCGTGCTAAAGAAGGGCTTTATCTAGTTCCTGAATCGTCGGAGTATGTCAGCAAGGTGTTCGGCGGAATGAAGCTGGGAACACCTGTCGTGTTGCCTGCGGATTTTGACCCTGATTATGTTGTACCTGAGATTGTTGAGGAGTCGAATTTAGCGATCGTTAATGGTGTTGTTGGCAGATTGATTAAACGGGACGATGAACTATGGTTCTATGGTGAGTTTGGCAAGGTCGTAGACTGCGATCGCTTTGAGGTTGAGTACTTAACCGATACCGATTCAGTGCCATTGCTTTCTGATGTTGTTAGCGCTGTTTTTGTAGAAGAGAGTAAGTATAAACCGATGAGAAAGTTTGGGGGCAAGTTGGATTGGAGTGAGTTTATGAGTGAGGTTTATGGATGGGAATCAATTCAATAAAAACATATTGACTAAAAAGACATTCTCAATCTAGAATAAATCCAATAAAGATTTCCTTCCGACAAAAAAAGATAACCTATCCCCTTTGGTAAAAGCATATGTAATCGCAGCTAAAACCTGCCCACCAAAAAGACCTCTCAATTACTGAGAGGTCTTTTTGGTGGTAAAATGAATAGAAGTGTTGCGAGAATCCTTATGCTAGTTACTGTCACACAAGACCACATCGCCGCCGCAAAACCATACTCCAATCAATCACCGATCGCCTTGGCACTACAAGAACTAGGCTACACCAATGAAACCTGTAACCATCGCTTTGTATATATTAATGGCAAGCCCTACGGATTACCCGAAGCAGCGATCGCGAATGAGATTAGGTTCGACTTCATTGCTAAATCTGGGAAGTTGCAAGGGGAAGTTTTGGAGCAGATTGAGGCTTACGAATTTTCTATCCAATAAATAATCTCTGATGGTTGAATCTTGTAAGTGTTGCAAATTTTTTCAATTATTGCCACAGAGGGGATCTTTGCGGGATCTCTAGCCAATTCATAGCCCAAGGTCGCGCCTATACCTGTTTCTTTAATAAACCTATAAGCGGTGATTTTACGAGATTTAAGCAGAGATTGGATACGATTTTTTAACATTAAGTCATTGTCTATCTTTTGCTGTTTTATAGTCAATGCTATCTATTTTATGATACTATTTAGTTAGTGATAGTAGAAACGCTATTTAAATGGTGACAAAATGATAGAAGAGCAGTGGAAGGATATTCCAGATTTTGAGGGGTATTATCAAGTTTCTGATTTAGGCAGGGTGCGATGTGTTGATCGAACTGTCATCTACAAAGATGGAAGAGTTTGTTATTTTAAAAGTAAAATAATGAAGCAGGGGATAAATAAAAAAGGATATAGAAATATATACCTTTCCAAGGATTGTGTTAAAACAACTCGGACTGTTCATTCTTTGGTGATGCTTGCATTCGTAGGCGCTCGTCCTAATCCAAAGATTCAGATTAATCATATTGATTGCGACAAAACTAATAATTGTTTGACAAATCTGGAATATTGTACGCAGTCACATAATCAGCTTCACGCTTTTGCTAATAAATTGATTAGTAGGAAGGGAGAAAGAGGCTCTCAAGCAAAATTTAAAAATAGCGATATTTATGAAATTTGTTTAGAACGTATGAATGGCAAAAGTATTGAATTGATCGCTATTGAACGGAACGTAAGTTCAAGCGCTATCCAAAGGATTCTAAGTAATATTTCGTACAAAGAAGCTGTTAGACCATGACTTACACTCTGCGCCCCTTTCAACAAAAAATAATAGATGAAGTGATTGAGTCTGCAAAAAAACACCAGAACATAGTACTGGTAAGCAACACAGGCTCAGGGAAAACCGTGATCGCCGCCGCCATTCTCAAGCGATTTAACGACAAAAATCGCAAAGCAATATTTTTTGTTGACAGAATCGACCTAACTTCTCAAACGATCGGGAAGTTGGGCAACATCAAATATGGCGTAATTGCCAGTGGCTATCCAGAGCCAAATTATGACGATTGCAATGTGTTTATTGCAATGATTCAAAGCTTTGAAGGGCGCACTGAATGGCACGATAAGCATTGGGATCTACAGATGTACGATGAGTGTCACGAATCATCGTGGCGATCGCTCTCCCTAAAGCTAATTGAAGCCTCAACAAAATGGGTAATTGGTCTAACCGCCACACCTTACCGCCTAAGCAAAAAAGAGTTCTTTGCGGATATTTTTGAAGACGCGATCGTTGCTCCTAGCTTTGCCGAACTACAAGATATGGGTTACTTAGCGAGAATTGAGTATCGTCACGTAAACCACGCTGACTTTAGCCAAGTAAAGATCATTGCTAACGAATACTCACAAGAAGAAGTTAGCAAAATCGTCAATACCGAGAAAACTATTAGGGAGTGTTTAGAGGACTATTTAAAAAACGGCGAGAACAAACGAGCGATCGCCTTCGGTTCCACCGTTGACCATGCTAAAGAGATTTGTCGCGTTGCTAATGACATGGGGATAACCGCCGAGCTAGTCGTGGGAGAAACCAAAGAGCGTAAATTCATCTTTGAACGTTGCGAACAAGGCATAACTCAAATGCTGGTCACGGTTGATGCGCTCAGCAAGGGCTTTGACCTCCCCGCGATTAAAGCAGTTCTCTTGATGGCTCCAACACTGAGCAAATCACGCATTTTACAAAGGGTTGGACGCGGTGCAAGACCCTACAACAACGAGGTCTGCATTGTTTTTGACTGTGTAGGCTGCTTAGATAATTTACCCGCCCTTCCTTGTGAAATAGTCCACACCAAAGAATCAATATTATCGCGTCAACCAATCAGGGAAGCAGGCGAAGCCCCTGTCAAGACTTGCCCTGAATGTTGCAGGATTATTGGTGCTTATCATTCCGTCTGTCCTTACTGTGCTTACAATTTCCCCCATAAGCCAAAAGAGATCGTTGAGATGGACAGAGCTTTTAGCAAGCTAATTACGGCTAGGGAAGTAAAGTTAATCAACACAGAAGAAATACATAGAGAGTACTTTAGGCAGTTATTGCGATCTGAATATGCTAAGTCTCGTTGTACTACAGGAGCATATACAAAGTATGCAGAGCGCAAATTTGAACGCTATCCTAAGCCGTTAAAACATTGGGGGGTTGGGGCAATATTTAACGGTGATCGCGCAAAGTTTAAGCAGTTTTGCGACACGGTTAAAAGCGGCGCTAGGGTGCGGTTTAGAGGCGAGATGCCTCAATGGATGATTAATAATATGATTGAAACAGAGTGGGGAGTGAAACAAAATGTTGCCAGTTAAATTAATTGCTAAATCCCAGTCTCACGAAGAATACGACGAGCAAAAAAAACTCGTTCTGTTTATCACTAATTATTTGATGCATGAATACCCGATTCTGCGATGGCTACACGCTATTCCCAACGGAGTAAGCCTCGCAGGGATAGACAAAGTAACCCGCGCCAAAATCACTACTCAAATGACCAATGAAGGTGTCAAGTCTGGGATTTGCGATCTATTTTTACCAGTTCGCAATCAAGAATATAGTGGTTTATATATTGAGATGAAGTCGAGGGCTGGCAGAGAGAAGCCTAATCAAAAGCAGTTTATAGCTTTTGTTAGGGAGCAAGGCTACAAAGTTGTCGTACCAAGGTCGGCGGATGAGGCTTTGAGCGAGATTGTGGAGTATTGCGGGTTGCCGAAAGAAATTAGATTACAAGAAGAATTATTAAAGGTTGCATAGACGAAAGTATCCCTAGAACACCTATATCATTACCTTTGTGACCACTGCCAAAAAGTGGTGGACATGCGCTGATATTGCGCCCGAAATTGGCAAAGAGTTGTATTGTCCACACTGCGGCGCAAAGAATAAAGTTGAAGAAATCAAAAGTTATGAAATCAATTAGCGCCCAATCAAAAAAACAATTCCTAAAAACACACTAAATACAGTACAATAAATAGAACGTAGAAACAGATTTATTAACTGTTTTGCGCTAGTTTTCTCCGAGATGAATATAGACAGAGCTTAGCTAAGCATATTGTCACTAGCTAATCTCAAAGCATTTCAGCAATCCTTGAAGTCAATCACCACGCAAAATGCAGGAACAAAGAAATGATTCTCGAAAAGTTAACATCTTTGTCTTTTGATAAAGATCGGAATATTCAATCTGTTTGGTTTCTTAATGCAGAAAACGAAGAGATTGGACGTGGCTCAACCGTAATTGCAATCAATGCTGCTAGCCGTCTTTTGGCATTGATTGAGGAGCTATACCAAGAATATAGCGATGGATACGAGCGTACCCATACCGATCCAATTGTGACTGAAGTTAAGATTAAATGGGAAGAAACAAACCCAATTAAATGTGATCTTAAGATCAGCGCAAAATCAACCAAGTTTGGGAACTATTCAATAGCATTAGCTTCCCCCTCAACTGTTCACATCACTGAACTCAATAGGTTGATCCGCCGTATCAGTGATGCAGCATTCATTGAGTTTGCTAGTTACGACAAGGCTGTCCCTGCTTATACCGAGCCTGTGTACGAACAGAGGTCACTATTTCAGTCTCTACCAGATTTATCCTTAGTTAAAAGTGAGTCCGTAGCTGCGTAATGGTGGAAGAAGTTCAACGATATAACCTAGCTCTAACAAAGCTAGGTTATATCCATAAAGGAAGCTTTAATTTAGCTGAACATGATTTTACACTTGACAACTATGCTGCTGTTGGAAGCTGTCAAGTCATGCTTACTTTAGATTCGATCAAGGTTTTAGATTGCCAAAAATTAGAACTTTGGGAAGTCGAATCTACCGATTATTTTGATGACGATGATTTGCTCGATAAGACCATAACTACTTTAAAGAAATTACAAAATGTCTAATACTTTTCCATCTGGCTTGATCGGCGATGTAGTCTCATTCAACTATCGCCGCCGCTTATCAGGTATGCGTGAATCATGGCATGAGCTTTGTGTCCGCACCATTGACGGTATCGCCAAGCTTGGTAAGTTCACTGATGAAGAAAAAGAGCTTGTATTCAGACTTCAAAAAGAACTTAAAAGCCTGACTTCGGGGCGTTGGCTTTGGGTTGGTGGTACTGAATGGATAGATAAACCTGAGAACTTTGCAGGGGCTTATAATTGCCAATCCTCAAACATGACCGATTGGGCGGCTTTTGGCTATGCTATGAACTTCGCCATGATGGGGACTGGGACTGGTGGAGTGTTGGAAGATAAATATATATCGCAACTTCCAATTATACGCAATCGATTAAGTGTAAGAGTCGTTGGTGAGATTGGCGCTGTAGCAAAAGAAAATCGCATCGAAGATACTCTCTTTAGCTATAACGAGATGGGCGATGAAATTGTTATTACCGTAGGAGATAGCCGTAAAGGATGGGTAGCAGCGTATCAGGCAATGCTGGAGCTTAGCTCTGTTGAGACTATCTCTAAGTATTTAGATGTCACTGTCGATATCTCTAACGTCCGCCCTAACGGGGAAAAGCTCAAAGGCTTTGGCGGTACTGCCAACCCGATCAAACTTGCTGGTTTGTTCCCTAAACTCGCCAATATTACAAACAAGGCGATCGGTCGTAAGTTGACCTCGGTTGAGTGTTGTTTACTGCTAGATGAAGCCGCAATGGTAGTCGTAGCAGGGAACATCCGAAGGTCAGCCTCAATGAAGCAGTTCTCGCAGGACGACAAAGAAGCAGAAGTCGCAAAAGATAATTTATGGCAATGTGTCGATGGGCAATGGAAGATTGATCCCGAACGCGACGCTTTACGGATGAGCAATCATACAAGGGTATTCCATCAAAAACCTAGCCAAGCCGAGGTACTTAGCTCTGTCCGTAAGCAGTATCATTCGGGTGAAGGTGCTATTCAATGGGCTGGTGAGGCGATCGCTAGAAGCAATGCTGATTTGTTGGATACGGAGGAGAAGAAACGGACTTTTCTTGAGAAATATTCACGTACTGAGTACGAAGCAAGGATTTATTTATCTCAGATAGGATATTACGAGCCTGATCAGAAAGAACTAGATCACCGTATGTCACGGTATGGACTTAACCCATGCGGTGAGATCGCTTTCTCTGACGGGTTTTGCAATCTTTCTGAGGTGCATCTCAACCAACTCAATCCCCACAACTACAACGAACAAGACGAAGCATTCCGCGCCGCTACACTCTCAGTTTGTGCATTACTTCATCACGACCTATCAGCACTAGGCGATCGCTTTGCCTATAGCCGCGAAATTGACCCAATCATCGGCGTATCGTTTACAGGGCTATTTGACTTCTTTGTTAACTTGTTTGGGCGGGATTGGCTTGATTGGTGGGCGGCGGGTAGACCTGCGGAGTGGGGAGATATTGTTGAAAACATAAACAAGTCTGACAGCGAAGCCTATAGCCCTTATGTTACCGATCTATTCTTATTGTTGGAAGCTGACTACAAGTATTTGTCTGAATATTTTAAAGAAAGAGAAGCTGACTATCTCAAGAAGTGGCGCGAAGTTGTAGAAACTACCGCAAAAGAATACTGCGATCGCCACGGTTTAAGATTGCCAAACCGTTGTACTACAACTCAGCCTGCGGGATGCCTTGATCGCACAGCTTTACGCATTTTCGATCAAGGATTGCTCTACGCTGATGAAATCGTGGCAGAAGGTAGTGGCGAAACTATTGGTTTAGATTTGAGTGTTCGGGACGGCATTTCTGTTAATACAGCGATCGCTAATCAGCCATTAAATCTAGTTAAGGTCACTCTCGAAAATGGGCGTATTCTGCGTATGACCCCTAACCATCGCTTATCTATTGCGGGTGAATGGGTTCGCGCCGATCAAATGAAAGCAGGGATGAAGATTGATTATTCTTTGGGCGAATATCGTCATGACGAAGACGCTTTGCTCCTAAAAGTAAACCCTGATCACTACACCCGTGAATATCGGCAACAAACCGTAGGTCATAGCATTGGTTTACTTAGCGCTACTATCACGACTCCTCAAACACTAAATCCAGAGTTAGCTTATTTCTTGGGTTGCATTTTTGGCAATGGTTCAATGGGACGTGATCAACGTCGTGTCAGAATTGCTTTTAATACGCAAGATATGGACTTTGCTCATCGTTTACAGGAGATTGGCAAAAGGCAATTTGGATTAGAAGGAAAGATTAGCTACGATTCTCGCAGTGAAAACAAAGCTGAGCTATGTTTCGGTTCTAAGCAGTTGTTTGATTGGCTATGCTTAAATCAACTACAAAAGACTAGCAGCAAGGAACTAGATCGTATTCCCCTTGCAATCCGCAAGTCATCCCGTGAAACAATCTTGGCGTTTTTCTGTGGTTTGATTGATACTGATGGTTGCGTCCGAGAAAAGGGTGGATTGTCAATCGATTCCGCTAGCGAGTCATTTGTTCGCAATCTTCAACAGGTCGGAGAAGCAGTTGGCTTGAGCTTTAGTGTCTTCCACAATGTTCATGGTCAAAATCTCCAAGGACAAAAAGATATGTGGGGACTATGCTTAAGTAGAATGCTTTCTAATGCTGACTCTTTAGCCTATCTCAACACTCACAGTCGCAAATGTCAGTTACGACCTTTGTTTGCTGCAAAACGTCAATTCGCTTTTTATCCCTATCAAATTGCTAGCATTGAATTTGAATCTATTCCTGACTATAGTTATGACTTTGCTGTATCAGGCGTTGACGATGATGATTCGTGGTATTGGCAAGGTAGTATCAAGTCGCATAACACTAAATCCCTACTCACAGGCGCTTCCGCAGGCTGGCATCCAAGCTACGCCCCTTACTTTATTCGCAGAGTTACCAAGGCAGTAAACGACCCCGTAGCCCTTGCAGCGATCGCCCTTGGTTATAGCGTTGTCCCAGCCCAAACCGACAAAGACGAAAACGGTAATCTACTCACCGATCCTCATGATCCACGTTGCACTGAATGGTTGATCGAGATCCCCTATGCTATGCCTTGGGCTGATGTTGCGGATGGGATTGATTTTAACTTTAGCGCCTTAGCTCAGTTTGATTTCTATATGCAAGTTCAACAGCATTACACCACTCATAACACCAGCGCGACAATCTCTCTAAGAGAGTCCGAAATTGAACCATTAGCCAATGCCATTTACGAGTCAATCCAGAATGACACAGGCTATATTTCGGCGGCGCTATTGGCTCGGTTTGACGAAAATCAGACATTCCCTCGTTTACCATTTGAGGCGATTGACAAAGCTACTTACGAGAAGCTAGCCAGTGAAGTTAAAGAACGCCAACAAATCGCTGACTTTGACGAGGCTTTGGCGCTGTATGACAACGGGAAAGAGTATAGTCCTGAAGTCAAAGCTTGTGAGGGCGTTAAGTGCGAACTTGGCAGCGCTATTGATGAGGCTAAGCAACAGGGTAAATTTGAAGCCGAGATAATTTAATGAACATCGATTTCACCGAACTTGGCTTTACCGCTTACCCAAATTTAATTATCCCCTTAAATATTGCGAGGCATGACATCTTGGAAATTCGTGCAGTATTAAAAACTGGCTTCAACCAAGATGTCGGTCGATGCTTAGAGTGTGTTTACTGGGTAATTTCTTGTGGGCGCTATCTATTTACAAAGAACAAAACATGGGTGCAAGAAATGAGTCGAAAAACAGATAAATTTAGAGCCAAGACTGCTTTTGATTCTTTTGAGGAAGCGGTGGAGTTCACGAAACAGAACTGGGCAAAGATTGTTAAGCCTTGGGTGGATTAATTTATTCGTTCCCAATCACGCTTAAAATCTTCTTCCATCTCTCCACCGTGTAGCGTCTATTCCTAGGTGTATACCAGTTAGCAAGGGATCGAGATCCCTTGCTCTCATTGCAATTCTTACATGCTGGTAATAGATTGTTCGGTTCATTCGTTCCGCCTTGTGATCTAGGTTTTATGTGGTCAATTGTAAGGAAGTCTGATTTTATTCCGCAATATGCACAGCAATTGTCAAAATCTTGTTTGCGTTGCGCTTTGTCTGCTCGGTATTGATGCTTTGGGTCGTATAGCTCCAAGCCACTTTGCATTTTTGTCGCCCTAATTTATTCCAATTATATGCCAAAAAAGAAACCCAAACCCGCACCAATGCCCATCAACGAAATAGAAGAAATCAACGCCCAAAACAGGCTTGCAAAAATGTTAAAAAAATCAGGATACCAATCAAAATTTTTAGAGAAGTTAGCAGATAAAAGGGAAGATTAAGATCTTTGCACCGTCTAGTTTGTGGTAAGATTGAGAAGTCAATCAATCACCATTACTATGAATAAAAAAGAACTAATTGAATCTGTCTCTGAGAATATCTATCATTCAGTTAGCAAAAAAGACATCACCACAGTCGTAAGCAATCTTTTTGACACCATTCAAGACACCGTTGCTAGCGGCGAAAAGGTTGTTATTGTGGGCTTTGGCGCTTTTGAGAAGCGCGAACGAAAGGAGAGAGCAGGGCATAATCCTAAGACTGGCGAAAGGTTAGAGATTCCTGCTACGAGTGTTCCTGTGTTTTCGGCTGGGAAGAACTTTAAGGAAGCCGTGACTGGGAAATGACAAAATATATCGCCAAAATGTCAACGACCTCACCAGAAAAAATAGTGCAAATACCTGTTCCTGACGAGTTTGTTGAGAAAGCAGGTTTGGATAAATTCAACAATTTTTTGAAAGGTTTTTATCCAAATACCAAGATTGAATTTTTTGAAGTGCCATAAGGCAGTAAAAATAATGACATTATCACTCCTAAGCGATCGCGAGATCAAAGAATTGTGTCAAGGCGATCGCCCGATGCTTTCGCCTTTCTGTGCTAGCCAAATACGTCAAATCCCCATAGGTCAATTACCTGACGGGTTGTTAATGGGTAAGGCTATAAGCTTCGGCTTGTCCTCTTATGGCTATGATTTACGCTTATCTCCTCGCGACTTTCGTATCTTCAAAGATCGCAACATATTTCAAAAGTTAGGCTTACAGAAAACTCCATTAATCGATCCAAAGAACTTTGACGAGAAGCTGCTATATCAAGCACTTTTACATCGCGATAGCACTGGCGAATACTTCATCATGCCACCGCACAGTTCAGCGCTTGGGGTATCGGTAGAACGCTTGGACATGCCAAGAAATATTACTGGAGAATGTTTAGGTAAGTCTACTTATGCTAGATCAGCAATCACTCCCTTTGCTACTCCTGCTGAAGCTGGCTGGCAAGGATACCTTACTTTGGAATTTGGTAATAACACCGATTTACCATGCAAAATCTACGCTAATGAGGGTGTATTGCAGATGGTCTTTAATCGTGGCGCGGATTGCGAAGTTAGCTATGGCGATCGTAATGGCAAGTATCAGGATCAAGGCTGTGAAGTGACTTTAGCGAGGGCTTAACTTCAAAAATGGCTAAATTTTATGGTGTTTATAAATGGCAGCAAATCCAAGATATAAATCTTGGTTGTTGTATTGCTACTGAAATTGTTGCTGTATTTGAACACAAGCATTTTGCTGATTTACATTGTGAATGGCTAAAGAGACAAATCAACAATCGTCTAATTAATATTGGTGTTTCCGAATCTATTGACCACGACGATCCATCAACATTACTAGGGATGAGTTCTGTTGCTCCTATTTTAGATGTTTTCCCTAGTTTTAGAAAGTATTTTTTAGCGAGGGCATGATGGGCAATGCATTTACAGAAGACACCGATCAAGATCTAGAATCACAGAAAGCAGCCTACAACGGATTGTCTGGATGTGCATTTTCCGTACTAATTCCGATCGCTGGTTTCTTCTTGTTCGTCTGGGAGCCGCTAGGTAAAGGCTTACTATTTATCGCTTTGTTTACAATGCTTTGGGCAGCACCTTTGTCTTATTTTGCATCTAAAGAACTAGAGAGGAGGAAGGTGAATGACTCAACAACAACATGACAGCCTAGTTAGTCTATTAGCTATAGTTTTCAAACCCAGAAATTATCACCAAAAAGAAACCCTAGCTAAAATCTTTGTAAGAAGATGGGCGATCTCGCATGGTGTTGATCTGAGTCATCCTACTGATGTTATTTGGTGTAAAGGACTATGACACAACAAATCCAATGGCAAGACCTAATCGACGGTGCAATCAGGTCACTACTCCGCACTCGCAACGATTTAGAATCAATGCCATCAACCAACGATGAGAAAGTGGCAATTGTGAAGCAAATTCTTAGCGAATTAGGAGCTTAAATCTATGTCCGAATCTCTACCACCGTCAACAATTAACAATTATTATTCGCTTCCCACGACCGAATACCGCAAGTTTGTGGATGCGCTTGAAGAACGGATTAAATATGTGAATAGTCTTACTGTTCCCGACAGCGATCGCCTTGAGGTTTTGCGGGGTGCGTTGCTTGGGTTGTTGGAGATTAATCCTGACAATATTGTTGAGTTATAACTATTAGACAGCGAGGATTTAAAATGCTAAGCACCGTAATTGACTGGCTAAAAACTAGAAGCCCTGAAGAAATCCCACCTCTAGGTTTTTGTAATCCACATTCCTATCGTGGCGATTATGCTCAAGTCGCGTTTGAACCTACCACTGGCGTATCTGTAGCAGAAATGCTTGAAAGCTGCAATAAAGCACTTGAAAATGTTTTTACAGGATGGAAGGGTGGGGAATTTACCTATGATCTCTTTACTCAATGCTGGCTATCTCAAGTAGGCATCATAAGCCATCAAACACTTACACCATGTCTACTCTCTTTAATGTTTGGTGAAGTTCCATCAGAACAGTCTCTAAAAGGAGATAATCTGTGATACTGAAATCAAAAGGATAAAGCCATGACTAACATCGGCATCTGCGGCGCACACCGCACTGGCAAAACCACACTCGCTAAAGCATTAGCTAAGGCGCTAAATATGCCATTTGTGGAGATTGGGACTAGCGCTATATTTGCAAAGAACAACCTTGATCCAGCTAAGCCTATGGACTTCAGGACTAGGCTCTATATTCAACAGCAAATTTTAAAACATGCTGTTGAGGTCTGGTTTGAGTATAAGCAGCCGTTTGTCTGCGATCGCACTCCGATCGGCATGATGGCTTATACCCTTGCTGAGGTTCAAGGCGACACCTTAGACGAACGAACAGAGCAGGAACTAGAGGTTTATTTACTGCTATGCAAGAGTGCGACCGAGAAGTATTTCAACTATCTGTTTTTAGTCCCTCCTGCGATTCCGATTACTGCGGCAAAGGGTAAAGCTTCGCTTAGTCGTGGGTATATAGAGCATATTCATCGCTTGTGTGTTGGATTCTTTCATGATACCGATACGATACAAGCTGGAAGTCAGTTGCCGCGATCGCTTACTGATTTGGATGATCGGGTAAAGTTTGTAGCTGATTTTGTAAGTGCGAGAGATAGGTAATGCTTGACGAGCTATTTGTTACTCTCAAATTTAGTGGTGAGACCGCTATCACCTTGCGAGTTATCAATATAAGATTTCAGTGTAATCGCATTGAGTTTGGTTTGGAGCAATTTAAGAGAGACGGATGTACGATTACTAGCCTTGTGTTGCAAGGAACTCCAAACAATACATATGTTCCAGATTTAAAATATATTAACCATGAACAGCGTGTTTGTTATGGTCGCTTCAAAGAATTTACCCATGAGTTTAGTTGATTTATATGTCCTACAAAGCCAAAGGCAATAATAGCCACTTAGACTCTATTCGCGCTGATATCGCTGAGATGCTTAATTTACAAGCTAGCAAGCTACTGCATGAAAAAACTTTGATGAATCCTATGGGGCAACAAGCGGCGAATCTAGAAAGCATTCAACGCGCCCATTCAACAATTTCTACCCGATTGATTGAACTTTTAGACAAATACAATATTAGTACTTGACCATGATCCAAACAAACCAACTAACCAATGAAATCGAAGATTTATGGATAAAAATCGCGGCTATAGACGGGTGGACAGACATAGAAAAGGAAGAAGGCGGCGGCTTTACGATGCTTTGGGGTAAAAATCTAAATCCAAACCCTAATAAATCCTACTTTTCTGTCCCTACATATCCTACCGATCTAAACGCGATCGCCTCTTTATTTAAAGAAAGGAATCTGTATTATCAGGTAGCTTGGATGCCTAGTCGAAAATGCGCGAGAGCTAACGGCACTTTTGACCCCGAAAAGGACACCGAATTTACAGCACCCACGGAAGCGATTGCATTGTGTAAATTGTTTTTAGCATTACAGGGAAATTAATTATGTTCCAACCACAAGCCACAGTCATCGCTGATAGTGTCAATTCAAACAGCGATCGCTTAACCACATTTGCGCTAACTTACCATCGCATGATCCATAGCGAAGTAATGACATATCGCCAATGGAGTCGTAACTGTAGCAGTAGCAGAGCAGTTCCGATCGCCAAAAATATTAAACAAGTTCGCGATTTGAATCTTTATCCTATTCATTGGGGCGCGAATCAAAGGGGTATGCAAGCCTATGAAGAAGTAGATCCCATAACTCAAGGAATAGCAACGGGTGTTTGGGATGAGGCTAGGGATGCTTGTATTGAAGCTGCTGAGCGATTAATTGAGTTGGGTATTCATAAGCAAGTTGCGAATCGTCTTTTAGAACCGTTTAACACAATCACAACGATTGTCACTGCTACTGACTATCAAAACTTCTTTAATCAGCGTTGCCATCCTGATGCTCAACCCGAAATTCAAGCACTGGCTAACGCAATGAAAGCGGCTTATGATGTGAGTGAACCTCGTTTCTTGGAAGAAGGTGATTGGCATCTGCCTTTTATGAAAGCTGAAGACTGGGCAGAGATACAAGGCAACTGGAAAGAAGTTGCAAGTGGCGCTTTAGATCCAAAAAAAGTCTCTGTGGGTCGTTGCGCGAGAGTAAGTTACCTTAATCATGACGGGATTCGCAGTCTTGCCGATGATATTAAGCTACACGATCGCCTCCTATCATCAAAACCCGCACACCTATCACCCTTTGAGCATGTGGCAATGTCGATGCCTAACAGCGATCTCTATGCCAATTTTACGGGGTTCAAATCATATCGATATGATTTGGAGAGAAGCAAAAATGTCTAAATCTAGAGTCCACTGGCACAAAAAGAAATCATTCCTTGTCGTTCGCACTGGCAACGGATGGTTAGGGAGCGTGTATGGCTATGATTGCCAAGTTGCTGCGAACTCTTATGATGATTGTGTATCAGCTTGCCAAGCTAATATCGATCAAATCGAAAAATGCGATCAAGGTGAAAATTGTTTTAGTCATCTTTTTAACAAGGGTAAGCAGCGATACTGCTCTGTTTGTAAGCGATGGCAATCTGAATCAGAACTATGTCAATTGTTTGTGGATGAATTTACTCCTCTGGCTCCTCCATCTCAGGTAAAGGCTGCTCCTCTGGGCTAGGCTGTGGCTTAGCCGACTCCTTAATCGCATCCTCCAAAGACTTAATAAGTTCAGGCGGCAAGTTAACCACAGGATTGAACTGAGTCCCCTTGTAGTAGCTAAGCAGCATCGCTCCAGCAACGTTAGGATTAATCTGGTTAGCAGTCGCAGCAGCAGATAGGCGATTAAGTTCAAGCTCTGATTGTTCAGTTGGTGAGGGCTGTAAGTAGCTGTTCCACTTCCAGCGCAATTGCACCTCTAAAGGGTCGATATTACCGAACTCCTTAGAGCGCAAAATCATCTCTAACAAGGCAATAACTAATGGTGTCATGTCGGCTTGTTTGTTCGAGACTGCTAAGTTGACCTGATCGCGTTCAGTCTCACTGCCAGCCGTCAAGATACCGCCAACAAAATCGCCAAATATCTGTGATGAGGTTAAGTCTGTATTAGCAACAAACTCAGACTTTAAAGTTTCGATCGCATCCTTTACCCCGCCAAACGCCGATCGCTCCAAAAACGATATATCTTCTTCATCAAGGTCATAAACAGAAGTCTGCCAAATACTGTTGGAAAGGTCGTTAATTTGTAACCGCTTCTGGACAAACTTCTCGTACTCTTCACCGTTCTTGTCTAGGTTATCTAATAAGCCTTTGATACCGTGCTTACGTTGCGATGCATCAACGATCATTCTAGCAATGCCCTGTAGTCCTGTTTTGTAGGCTTGCCAAGCTTCGAGAACAGCAACGAATTTAGAAGAGTCACAGCCATTGTTGATCATCCTTGTCCAAACAGTGTTTTCATCACCGCTAAACCACAGGACGCGATCACTATGGATGTGAGTTGACATTTTTTTGTCAATTTGACCACGCACCAAAATATACTTGTCGATTTGTTGGAGGTCTGCGGTGTTGGTTGTGTCTGGGTAAATATCCCATCGGTCTAAGATAAACAATTCATCAACAGACTTTAACTTCTTCCAGTTGATAGGCTTGTCTAAATCTTCTCCGTCATCAGCAAAAATAACAATCGCAGCATTGCCAAAAACATTAGCCTTGGTCTGTGCTGACCGTAGCGCCGCCATTAACCCTTTAGAGTTTTTGCCATGCTTAGACTTCAACCTTTCTCCGACCTGTAACATCTCTATCTTTGACGCTATCTTTTCGGGCAAATCCTTTGGCACTTTCTCGCCGCCAAACGTCGCCGCCCCGCCCTGTGCTGTCGCTGCTTGTGGAAACATCTCACAGAGCTTTCTCATAGCGCCGTTCTGTTCATACAGCGCTGAACATTCTTCGCGTGTAAGCCTGATTAATCGATTCGCTATTTCGTTGTATTGTGTTGGATCTTTGCGAGTTCCCATGCCTGTGAGAGCGTTCGCTAATCCGTCTGTGCGAGTTACTTGTGTCATACTCTATTCCCCCTTTGATGGCTTTATTTTAGCGTGAAATAGAAGTATTTTTTATTTAGTGGTTGACATGAGGCTTGATAAGCCCTATCTTTAGGGAGTAGTTAATCACTGAGTCGAAAGCGGTCTTATGAAATCAGATTTAACAAGTTATCAGCAAGATCTCAAGCCAATGCTTGCTCTTGAATCCTACAGAGCAAAAGCTCGCAAAGAGTTCTTCTCTCGTCTTGACAATGAGATGCAAGTTAATTTAATAATTTCTGCGACAGACTGTTACGCCCGTAGTAGTAATCACGGTTCTATTGAACAAGCTCTTAATGAAATGCTTGATTTAATTGTAACTCTCAATGATTAAAGAACAACGCACCGCCCTAAAAGCATGGGCGATCTCATACCGTGATAACCCTGCTACGTTATCGAGTTCGCCCAAACATGTCCTAGCTATCACAATCCATGACTACATGAAGCATGGTGAGTGGAAAACAAGCAATGATATCGCCGATGAACTAGACGAAAAACTACATAGCGTTCGGTCGGTGATTGGAGTTATTGCGGGGTGTTGGGGCTACGAATCACACAGAAAAAAAGGATATAGGAGATTAAATTAATGTCAGACATTGAAACCCGCAAGATTTACGAATCAATCGCAGACAAACTTAATGCAGACATCTTGGAACCTAGCGCCATTGATGGCGATGAGTTCGCTGAGATGTTTGAACTCAAAGAATTGATTTTGCTACAGAAGCAGATTGCTAAAGCAATTGAGCGTAAGGTGATTGGATGACCACCACACAAACCCTATCCTGCCTCAACTGCCAACACTACAGCGCCGAATCATGGGGCGACGGTTGGAACGAACCGAAAGAAACCCAAGAGTATTGCGCTAAGCATGAATGGAAATTTGAGGAGCCTAGTCCTAGCCCTGTTACTAGCTGTGAATCGTTTGAGTTTGCGATCGCTGATGAGTATGTTGATGAAGTTATTGATTTGGATGTGTTACTTAAAGATGATTTTGAGAAGTTTTAATTGTATAAAGTCATAGGAGAGAAGTTAATGACGCTTAAAGTATGCGCCAAAAGATGCAATCAATGTTTGTTCTCAAGCAATAGAATTGTCTCAAAAAAACGAATGAAAGAGATATTGCAGGAATGCGAACAGACAGACTCTCATTTCGTTTGCCATAAGTCTGAAGACTCTGTTTGCGCTGGTTTCTACGAAACACGATCAACAAACTTGATTCGTATCATGCAGAGATTAAACGGTATTGAGGTCGTCTAATGCCCAGACCTAACCCCGACAATCCAATATGCCAACACCAAATAATCGACCCCGACACAGGCGAAGTTAGGATCTGCGGTCATTACACTACCTTTAATCAAACCCTGCCATCAGGGGCGCGAGAATATCGATGTAGAAGACATAAACCTAATTACACCTGTACTGACAGCGATCGCCCGTTGGTCGGCAACCGATCGGCGATAAAGCTATGAGTCAGGCGGAGAGGGATCGGCGGTATAGGTTGAATAATCCAGAACGTTACAAAGAGATTCATAGGAAGAAGAAACAATGAGTAATAAATATCTAGTCTTTACTGATTCAGGCTTTTATTTTTTTAATACTGAAGAAGGTTTAGGTTTATCATCTCTCAAAAATCATGCAACGCAATACGACCTCGATGAAGCAATAAAAATAAGGCAAAGTCATCCGCATCCGCATTGGAACATCAATTTTGAATCCGTCGATTCACTTGATACTCCTCTAGAGATATCCATCCAGTCTATCGCACCCGACGATACCGACTACGATCTCTACGCCAAATACACAGCAAAGCAATGGACTCAAGCTGTTAGCTACTATCGCAACTTTATCGAAGCTCCCGAAAACCAAGAGAAACTACAACAAGCGATCGCAAGGCTAACTGCTTATCTTGAAAAGCAAAAGCAGAATCCAAACTACAAATTCCATGTCGTGACTTACGTTGGGTTTCCGCTTGATTTAAGTGATTACACCGTCCAAAACTTTGCGCCATATTTTAATTTGGAGGTTAACTATGGTGCGGATAGTTCGAGCGGTGTTAATTTTTTAATTAAATAAATAAAATCAATGTATATAAGTTTTGACCTGTCAGGTAAATCAATCAGAGTTCTAATCGTTGGCAGAATAGAAGACGACGAGAGGATTGTGTATTTTTTGTATCCTCTCGTCGTCAGTATAGGTACTCTTAAATCCGTAGAAATACTTTTTGATGACAATGAGACTATCTTGTTAAATTATGTAGTTGATACTTCACTTGAGCTTAATCGCCCATTGAGTACTTATTCGATAGGCGATCGTTAATCCAAATCTTTTAAAATACTCTCAACCCACCGCTTACCCGCAGCGCCGCCCCAAAGCAAAAAGGCGATATATCCGCTTGATGGGTTCGCATCATCACCCCAAAAACCACGCGACTTATCCCCTTTAGCCTTGGCATCGTCAGCACTGCGAGAAAAGTAACCATGCATCCGCTTAACGGTGTCAAAGCTAATCGAACCCTTAATTAAGTCCCTAGCCCTAGCAACACCCGATCCAATGCCTAGTTTTGATGCTTCCTGAATAGACAGCCCACCCCGCCCATGTATACGCCTTAGTTCCAGCCCCTTCTTCGCAGCTTTGCGAACACTTGGCGGGACATCGAATGATCGATTTTTTAACGCTGTTTTTTGAGCTTCTTTAAAATCTGTTGCAGACGGTGCACCCTTGTCTCCTTTGTCGCGCATTGTCTCGCCAGAGCCGTTCTCAATTCGTTTGCGCTTGGCGTGAATGTTACTGTATAAGCCCATGTTCCTATTCCCCTGTATATGCCTTAATCTTAATTCATCCCTAAGCTCAAATTAAACAGAAAATCAGGATCGGTCATTTTACTAGCATGGTCTGATTCCCACATCTCCTGTAACCTCTCCTCAATCCGATCCTCTTCAGGACGACACATCTCACTAAAATCACGAATTACATCATCCAAATCAGCAAGGGAATACTGATGCATCAAATCAGTAGCATTGCAACCAGTTTGACGTGACACAGAGATTAACTGAGCTACTAAGTTCGCTATCATATTCTTTGACAATTTAAGCGGCACTCTATTACTAGGCTTTTCTTTGTGCTGTGTTTGGGTGTGGATTTTGGTGATTAGACTTGGTTCTGTTTCTATCCTAATCTCACCATCATCACCTATAACTTCTTTGGTCGTATCATAAAATATTGCTTTCAGCGTCTCTTCTGGTAGTGGTACACGCTTTTTATTTACGGTACAGTACAGCTTAAATCCTTTTTGTTCTACATCGCATCGAGGCAACATTGCAGCAAGCTTTGACATCAAGTCTAAGGCATATGGATCGTTGACTGGTCGTAAAGAGATTAGGTGTAACAGTTCTATCACTTTTATTTGTTCAGAAGCTACACATGGCGCGACGATTGCTATAGTATGATTGGGGTAGAGAATCTGGAAATACTTCATATGATCATTAAGAAGACTGCGTTCTGTAGTAAGACTACTTGCTGTCCAACTATTAGTATAGACACTGACACAGCCGATGTCACGATTACCGACGACTTTGAAGGAACACTAATCACGAATCGTGGAATATTTCTTAGTGCTAATTTCTTCGCGAAAAAGTTAAGTGAGAAACGTCTTGATGTTACTGGCAGCGCTGTTTTTCGCGAGTTGGAATACACCTTTACTGTTGAGAATCGCAACGAATACGCAACGGCTTACGACGAAACCACTCATGAAACTAAAAACACAGACATTCTCGTGAGACAACAGTATTACCTATCCTTAGAATACAAGGATCAAAAAGTGAGAGATATTACGTTGAAGCAATGGAATATTTTGGCTGATGCTGTTTATGCATCATGTAAACCTTGGACAATTCCGATGATGGAAGCAGGAATAATCACAGAGGGAGAGTTGGTTGATGCTTAGTTTTTTGTTACAGTCTTTAGCCCTACGCTTCCTAATCTTCGACTACTACCTCTCCCCCGTCCAACGCTACCTAGCCACAGCGACTAATCCCATACTCAAAACATTAACAGGATGCACGTTTTGTCAGGGCTGTGAGACTGGGTTTGTTGTGCAGTTACTTTATTGTGATTACACGCCTAAAGGCTTAGCGATCGCGTTTTTGAATGGGATTAGTGCGGGGTTTGTGGCGATGTGTTGGGCTAATTGGGAGAATAACAACGTCTCTGAAGATAATAGTCCTGACGTTTGGGATGAAGATAGTTTCTTTACTGTTGATGAAGATCCACTAAAAGAACAAGCTGAGCAGATCCAAGGTTTTGATTTTCTTTCAGTCGATGAGAAAGCCGATCTTTTGACCGAGCTTTATGAAGCGCCGCCTGAAGGGACTTATAAAAAACTTTTGGCGCGAGCATGTATTATAAATGCTCCTATTGATTAACAAGTTAAAAAATATGTCTGAACCGCAATATCGAACTTGTAGTGTTGAATTTACAGTGCCTATAGGCGTTGATCCCTTTGCATGGTTTGATGACCCCGAATACAAAGATCTTGTTACGATTGAAAACGGGGTGAAAACTATTGATCTTTCTAAAAGGAAGGAAAGGACTATATTCTCTCATCGAATGATGATAGACGCGCAACGGAGAATACAAGCAAAGGAAATGCCGCCCGTTGATGTTGTTTTAGGGGTTGATTAATGGCTACCTACTCAATCGAAACCGTCAAAGCCAACTTAAAGGAGGCTGAAGAGTGGCTTGCATTTCTTGAAAAATGTAATGCCATTCTTTTGAATACAAAATATTCTAATAAAGAAAGAATGGTATTAATAGAGTCTTTTGGAGTGTTGAATTTTGACGGCGACCTAGAAAGGTTTGAGTCTTGGCTTGAGCGGGGGACAGATGAAACAGGTCAAGTATCTATTCGCACGAAAGCAGTCAAGAACAGAATCAAAAGGTATAAGAAGCGATTAGCCATGTGCTAAAGTTAGATTGATTCGGGGGGGGCAAATGGAAGTATCACAGCTTATCGCAGCAACGATCGCACAGCACATAACACAGCCAAAAGTGTTGAGTTACGCACCGTCAAAACTTAATGAAGTAACGGGGCGTTTTGTTGCGAGTAATAGGGTTTATAACTTTGTACTAAATAAACAAGGCGTGAGTTATAGTCCTGCGGGTCAAGGGGATAGTCTATTGTTTAGCGCGTTGTATTTGCGTCAAGATGCTGTCAGAAAGCCTAAAGTAGGTAACGACAAATGCAATGCGGGTAAATCGTATCAGTGTGGCAAGATTTGCCTAGGGAATCGCCGTAAGTGTCATAAGGGCGTGCGTGATGTTAATGATGCTAGGCGGATTGCTTCGATTTTAGAAAGCACGAATGAACAGTTAAAGAACAAGGTCGGATCGGAGATCAGCGCCAAGGCTAAGGCTAGGGGTGAGGTGCTGTTTGAGGCTAGGGGGGAGAGGGTTAAGAATCCTAAAGCTGAAAGGGTGAAAGCTAAACCAGAAAATCCCAGAGAAGAAGCCCAATTGCAACTCTCTAATGATAGTGATTATGAGTTCGCTAGGAAGTCAGCCGTATCAAACGCTGGTGAAGATTTAAAAGGATCGGCGCGACATAATCGCAATCAATGGAAGGGCTTAGCTGATGCTGAAAAGAATGGCACGGCTGAAGGATTCATGACTAGGGACAACCTGTTTAAAATCGAACCTCATAATTTGATGGCGACGATTACCCCGCAAAATGCTGAGTCTCATTTAGCTGCTCACCTTGCTTTAAAATCTTTCCCCGATAAACCTTACAAGGTTTTACCAAAAGACCCTCAAGCCGCTGAGAAAGCAAGACAGCAATATTTTGATGCTTATAAAGAAATAAAGGCGACGGCTGAGAAAGCTGCGGTTGAACATTCTGATTTTAACCAAGTCCTAAAAGCTATCAACGAGAAAACCGTCTCAATTATTAGGGATTTAAGGCAAAACAAGAAAGAGTATAGTCCTGTATCGAATCAATTAATAAATCTGCATAAATCTGTTATTGCGTGGGGACATGTAAGAGCTACAGGCGAACCTGTCTACAAGGGCAACCAAGTAGGGGCAAAAATCACAGACTTTAAAAAACGAGTAGCAGAGAAATCAGACACTCCAGATATCGCGGTTGAACGAGCAAAAGATATCATTGAAGGAAAATCATTTAACAAAGCATTTGACACGGTTCAAACAAAGGATGGAGACTTTAAACCAGCTTCGTTATATGTCCAAAAAGCAGAGCGCAAAGGTGGTCGTGTGATTGATGCTAATACCGTGCAATCAGGCACAAAATTTATGATGAATGACATCGGTTTACGTGGGTTGCAATATGGGAACTCTGTAACCGATGATGAGCGCAAACATCACTTGCAGAAATCTGCTGAAGCTCTTGCAGACTTGGCAGATATGACGGGGCTTCCAGATAGAGCGATTTCTTTGGATAAAAGTCTTGGCTTAGCGATCGGCGCTAGGGGCAAAGGTAATGCATTAGCCCATTACGAACCAATGTCTAAGGTCATTAACCTTACCCGTAATGGCGGCGTTGGTTCGTTAGCCCATGAATGGGGACATGCTTTAGATAATTACTTGGCAGGCGGTAACGTAGATACTAAAGGAGTAGGCGCTTTTATGTCTGCTGAGTCGAGCAGATTTAGTCCAAGAAGTATTGAGAGGGGTTACTCAGATCCCGATCCCGTTGGCGAAGCTATGTACAAACTCCGTGAGGCTTTCTCATCTAGTGGTTTTGACTCAAGACTACGAGTAACCATGAAAGAGATGGGAATGAGTTCTAAGCAGATGGATTATTGGAACTCTGCTGAAGAGAAGTTCGCTAGATGTTTTGAGCGTCATGTTCAACATAAATTACAGACTAGCGATCGCGAAAATACTTATCTCGTAGGATTGAGAAAAGTTGGACATCCACTATGGACAACCGATGAAGAAGCAAAGCATTTAGCCCCATACTTTGACAATTTACTCAAAGCTGTCAAGGAGAAACATTTCTAATGCCCACCCTCTGCCCCCTCCGCAAAATAACCATAGGCTTATCACCCCTACCAAACCTTGTCATCACAAGTGGAAGTAGCAGTAATTGGTGCGTCCGTTCCTTAGAAAACCGCAAGCGAAACAACGAACGTACAGCATACGGAACACCGAAAAGCCTTGGTAATAAAAGCTATAAGCCTACATTCCGATGGCTGCTTGAAGACGCTTATGTATCAGTAAGCCAATTAGCAATCCTAGAGAGTTACATTGCAGCACACCAAACCAATCCCGCGACGATATTCACGATTCAAGATGAGTTTGACCGCATGATCGCCGCTTTTGGTGCTTATCACAGCAAAACCATCGTTGCTGATAGTACTGTTACTGTTGATGGGATCAGTAGTTCTTTTTATTCGTGCAATGCTTATTTGGATTTAACGGGGGATAAGTATTATGAATCGGTTGGGGGGGATTCGGTGGCTGTGAGGGGGTGGAGTTTTATGGAAGTGGCGACTAATTAGGTTAGGAGCGATAGAATAGAATGTATTCAATCACCAATCCCCGTCATGAAGAAATTAATTGCTTCAATCACCACAACGACTATAGCCGTTTTTCTATTCGCTTCACCAGTAATCGCAGCACCTACTTGGATTCCTGAATATCAAGATGGTAAAACGGTTTACACAAGCCCTGATTTGCGCCTAAAAGACATTCAAGCCCAATTAGATGAAGCGTCAAAGGTTCAAGGGATCAAGTTTATTAGCATCAATACAATCCGTGGCGACGACTTACCTGAGAATCAGTATGCTCAAGCGCTAAATGATCGCCTAGTCTCTACATGGGCATTAGATTCTGATTACGCAACTTTGGTCTATGTTCGTAATGATGTTAATCCTGCTAAAGGATCATTCAGTATAAATGTAGGAAGTAAATGGCGTGGAAATTTTAGTCCGCGATCTTTAACTGATTTCCAGATTCCGATCTTAAAAAAATACATGCCTCAAGATCCTAGTGGTGGTATTGTCGCGATCGCCAATGGGATGAACCATGAAATTTCTTCGCAACATTTTACAAACATGTTCTTGCTTTTGTTATTTGGAGTAATAATTTTTGCTGCAATTATTCAATTTGGTAGTGGCTTTGTTTTAGCCTACCTCGCTGATCGCAAGAAAAAGAAAGCGGCTTGGAACACTTTCTTAACTCGGTTTGCTGTCTTTGAGTCTGAATACCGCGCTACATTTGACGAGTTGAAGTATCTCAAGCTAGTGGAATACAAAGGCGAAAGCTTGAGATTATTCCAAGATATTGACACTGTATTTACTGCGATTAGCGCTGATTTTGAGAAAACTTTAGAAATCAAGACCAAATCGTCGTGGCGTAGTAACCTCGAAAATTTATCTAAGCTCACTGAGACTGGCATCAAAGATTTACAAGCGTTATCTAAGAAAATTGCTAAGTTAAAAACTAGTCGAAAAGTGTCTATAACTCGTTTTGCTGAGTTAAAAGAAAGTGTTACCAAGCTTGATGTAGACCATGAAAAAATTAGTGAATTAAACAGCATTATTCATGTTCGGATTGAAGACGTTGATCCTATTCGTTTGTCAGACCTTATTGACGCTGCTTTTAATATCATCAAAGACATCAACAATGACGTTGCCACTGCTGAAGCGTTGTATAGCAAGGTTCAAACATTGCTGGAGAACAACAAAAAACTACCTAATCTCATTGCTACAAGGTTTAGTAAGGATATCGGATTAAAACATGGCAGTGAGCAATGGTTACTCCGTTTTGAGGTTGAGTTTCTTCCCGCCGTGATGCAGAAGCCTGTTTTGGCTCGTATTGTTTTACTAAAGCAAGCAATTCAAGACTTAAATAAGTATTGGCTTCCATACCAAAACGCACTTACTGATCGTGAATCGTTTGTATCCACATTAAGAGATTACAAAGCAAAGCTAAGTGTTCTTGATGCACCTACTTATTTAAAATCGGAACAAGCAAATCTATGTAGTCAGTTAAAAGTCTTGCTTTTAGAGCCTTATACACTAACTTTATCAAGCGAATCTCAAGGATTGTTTCAAAGTTGTGAACAATGGGTAAAGAGCTACAACAAGCATTTAAAGACTAAAAAGAGTGTCCAGTCATATAGCTCATCCAGAGTTCGCAGCGCTGAAATCTATTTAGATAATGGTGATTATAATCGCGTAGACTCTTTAATATCTTCTTGGAAGAGAGAGGATCGGGATAGTAGTAGCTCATCATCGTGGAGTAGTTCATCTAGTTCATCTTCTTGGGATAGCTCATCGGATTTTGGCAGTAGCTCTAGTAGTAGTGACTGGTGATTTTAAGATAGAATAAAATCACTTCATCAATCGTGTCTCACACTCACGAAAAAAGCCGCTAATTAATTAGCGGCTTTTTTATATGGATTATTTGCTCAATAGAACCAATTGATAATTGCCAGAACAAGATTGTGAAAGCATTATTTTTCGTAAGTAACTTCTATATTCAATGGAGCGCAAATTCTTCTTGCGTCAATAGCTTTTGTATCTGCCTTTGCTCCAAAAAGATGAATCCTCATTGTTTTGTTGGGATAGTGTTGAGCATAGTCTAAAATCTGCCCAATAGCTTGCTGCCAGTTAATACAATTTTTGACTTCAATCAGTTCTTTGTCCGTAACAAGATCTGCAATGCCTGAAGGATTTATATCTTCGCGAACGCCTCCTAACCTTTTCTGCAAGCGATCCGACACTTCCCGTTCAGGGCTTTTGTCAATAGGGTCAGCAGGTAGCATATCTTGACCTCTTTGCTGATCTGCTATGCGATGATTTAGTAAGATGGAATCAGAAAAACCAGCACAAAAAGAAGCTAATTGTTTTGCTTCTAAGACAATATTTGCATCAACTTCTGCGGAGGGATTAGCTAAAACTTCTGCGTCGCTTAATCCCAAATACTTGTTTGCAATATATTCTTTAGCGTGATGATGAATAAAAAGAATGTCGAGAATAGTGAGCCATGAAGCTGAAACAATTATGCTTGGTAAGGGCAAAACATAGCTTAAATCTTTTGTAAACACTTTGAGAATAGACTTTGTTTCAAATTCAACAGAAGATTTGCCGCCTACAATCCGATACTTTAGTGTCCCCAAATACGCTTTATGCTCTCCATAAAATTCTTTGCTGATGCTTTCTGGCAGTTCAGCATATACAATGCTATTAGTCATGTATCTACTCCTATAGATATGTGATTAGCAATCCTTTCTCAAGGGACTGCGGCGATCGCTTCTCTTCAAAGAGCGATCGTTTAAATATTATAGCACTAAAAAGCGCTCTAACGTATAGTCAGAGCGCTTTTTTAGGAATGAATTAACGAGAAACTAAAGCATTTTTGATCGGCTCAAAGATTCCACCAAACGGATCGCCTGTAGTTTGAGATAACGACAAATCAGGAGCCATATCAAACAAATAACCCAACCCAGTCTCACTTAACGGAGTCAACACCGTAGCGCCAAACACAGGCTTTAAGAAGCGATACTTCGTGCCATTGATTTGGCATATGCCCATCATGTTGCCTGAGTTGTCTTGGATGTAGGAAAGGATGCAGTCGGTTGACTGTCCAATAGAACCTGAATCAGCACGTTGTCGAGAATCCGATCTTTTTGTTCCTTTGAAAAGTTTGTCATTTTCGCGTTGGATTTCTTGGAGGACGAGTTCATAGGTTTCTCTGTTGATTTTTTCACGTTCTGTTTTAGTCTTGGCATTGGCTAAACGTTCAGATGCTTGATTAAGAGCATCACTCACGCCGCCGACATTGTGCTTGATGGTATCAAACATCTTAAGTGCTGTCGCTGCTTGATCGGCAATCTTGCTAGATTGATCGACATCGATTTGATTCCCGCCACGTTCTAAATCTTTAGCAGACTTAGACTTGCTGACAGTGCCAAATAGTTTCTTCTCACTGCCTAGCTTTTGCTTGATGTGAGACTGCAATGAAGCCCGTTGGATAGCAAGGTCAACCGTCGCTGTACTGTTGCCAAACAAGTCGAATTGCTCCTCTTGTTTTTGCCCTGCGTTTTTGACAGTATCAATCAACTCAGACAGCACAGAATTGTTAACGGATTTACGCTTATCGAGTAGCTCCATTAAGCTCTTTTGCTTTTCATGGGATAAGCCAGCACCACCGATGATCGCCGCCCGTTCCATAGGTAACTCACCATCAATGACTTGACGGAATAGATTAGGCTCTAGTGCAGCGATCGCCAAGCCGTCGGTAGCAATCTTTTCTTTAAGGGGAATGCCCTTTTTAATGACATCTTCCTTAGTCCAGTTGGTATCCCTAAAGAACTTAGCAGCATCGAGGGCATTACCGCGCCCTTCGGCAATGTTGGTCATAGCTCCAATGGTTCGCGCCTCTTGATGGCTAGGAACATCGAGATAACGTACTGCTACCTTTTCCGCGCCTAACTCATTGGCTTTGGCTAAGCGGTTGTGACCATTAACGACATAGGTTTTGCCATCTTTGGGATCTTTCCAAACCTGTAGAATCCCTGCTAGATTCTCGTCCCATTTGCCAACACCTTGCAACGATCCAACCGTGCCAGTGGCGGTGTGTTCGCCTGTGATTTTGTATTGGAATCGCTTAGGATCAACAGCAATGTCTTTGGGGTCGAGTTCGGCTAGGGTTGACTTAACCTGTTTGACGTTAAGGTTTGCGTCTTTAAGCCTGCGTTCCACTTCAGCATTGACGCGATCTCCAATGGTTTTGTAGTATTTCGCAGCTTTAGTCTTTGACTCGTCTGCGAACTGTTTACGAGCATCTCTAGCTTCAGCTAAACGTCTAGCCATTGCGAGGGTTTTAGCGTCCTCTTCTGGTGTGCGTTGCTGTGCAACTTGACGACCATTGATCTCAATAAATCTAGGACTGGTCAAGTTTTTCAACTCGTTTTGCATAGACTTGAACTGCTCCAAGCCCTCCTTCGTTGCCCAGTTAACGCGACATTTATTGTTTTTACTAATGCAAGTACCTTTGCACTTGTAACCACGTCCACACTTGCGATTAGCCCCAACTGTTTTAGTTTTTGCATAGGCAACACCAGCGATCCGATCTTGTCGTACCCGCAAAGGATTAATAACAACGCCCTTAGACGTAATCTCAAAATCGTATTGCGAACCGTACTGAGTGAAAATGCCTGATACATTGCCATCGGCATACCTGACTTTCCGTAGCTGTACGGCGTTAGGACTGGTTTGATTTCCAGACATAGCACGGCTAAGCATTAAGCCAATATTGCTTAGAATATTGCGCTCTACGCTGTCATCGTATTCTGCATCGGCTCGATCAAACAGCGATCGCTGATTAGGGTTGCCCTTGTTGACAAAGAACAAATCGGGCTGATAGGTGTTGTTCGCAGCTTGAGCGCTTGACATAGTGCGCCGCTTGGCACGTTGCAACTCCTCAATCCATTTGTTGATACGTTCGGGGTCTTTCGATGCTTTAGCGATCGCTAGTTCCTGTGTTGCATACTTCACATGGTCTTGAGGTGACTTGACATCTGCGAGTTCAATTTCGCGCTTAGGTTCTGGGTTTTTATTGGTTTGCTCAGTGTTGGTATTAAGCAAGAATTGGCGGCGTTCGGCTTCGGTTTCGCCTGTGCCTTGGACTTGTGGTGCCTCTTTCTTACTCAACTTCTCAAGCTTAGCCTTATGCCCCTCTCTGGTCTTCTCCCACTCCCCTCTCTGCTTCTCTAAAGCAGCAACCTTTTTAAGATCCCCCTCACTCATCACCCCTTTACCAGCCTTAAGTTTTTTAATGCTGTCATCAAGGGTGTTAATGCGTTTAGTCGCGTTAGAGACATCGTTTTTAGTGCGGTCAATGGCGACCTGATTGGCGGTGCGACTTTGCTTTTTCTGCGATGGGGTGAGGTTCTTGCCAGAGGTTAGGGGGATGTAGGAGGATTCTTTTTTAGGTTCTGTAGACTCACTCTCTTTTTTGTATTTAGCAAAACCTTCAATTATTTCTTTGTCAGGCAAATCTTTTAGTTTTTTCAAATTTGCTCGAGCTTGCAACGCATGAAGACCGCCTTGAGTTGAAGCAGCATATAAGTTTAGGATTTGGCTTTGAACTTCGTCAGGCAATGTATTAAATCTTTTTAACGGTGAGTTATCCCTATCAGCTAATCCAGAAGCTTCAATGACTGTTTGTTTTTTATTAAACCTACTCCCATCCCCACCCGACTTCACAAAATCCACAAGCTCTTTTTTACTCATCACCCCGCTAAAATCACCCTTCTTGTTAGGCATAGTCGTGATCAAATACTCATCCTTGCCTCGTTGCTGAATCTCATAGCCCTGCTTAGCATCACCAATCAAACGCCCATCACGCAACGCCCTAAGCATCGTGTCAGGGTTGTTATTGATAGGTATGACAGGATTCATAGAGCTAGACTTTTTGACCGCGCTAGGCTTAGATTCAAGCTCTTTCATGTGCGCTGCTAACCCAGCTTTGTCAACAAGCTTGCCCTTGTCCTCGAACTTATTAGGATCGGTGACGCGGAATTTGTCGCCTTCTTTTTTGACGTGGTAAGTCTCATTGTCGCTGATGCTCTCACCACGCTCTAGGCGCTTTTGGGATTGCGCTGTGAGGGGTAATGGTGTGGACAGGGTCGTGGTTTTGTTTGGTTCGGCGGCGGCGCGGGCGGCGGCTTGGCGATCGCGGGTGGATTGTTTCTTGTCCGCGAGCCTAGCGTCCCTTTGAAGAATAGCTTTGCCAATTACCGCGCCATTCTCTCTCAACTCTTTTAATGAGATTCGATCAGCTAATCCAGATTCGATGTTAAAGTAAGCTTCGCGAATATCGTAGTCACTTCCCTTTAACAGATTGACTTTTTTCCTTCCGTCTTTGTCTTTTGACAAAACACGAGCAACTAAACGCTCATAAACTTCAAGCTTTTTAGGAGGGACTTTCGCTAAAACCTGACTAGGAGTAATGCCTTTTTTGCCCTCTTTGAACTGTTCCCTAGCCTGCGCCTGCGCCTTCTTCATCAGTGACTTAGGATCAACCCTAGCCCCAATCACCCCAGTTTTGACCTGTGGCAACGCCTGACCTTTAGCCGCCATCCTAGACAAGCTATTGATCTTTTGTAAACGCTCTTTTAGCACCGCCGTATTCGCGTTCTTAATGCAGTTCTTACCCAAAGAGATACAAACACCGCAATGGTACGAAATGGTGCTGCATTTTGGCTGAGCTTTAGTACCGCGCTCTTTTTTGACGGCTGGTACTCTGATACTAGGCTTAGGTTTGAATGCTTTAGCGGCATCAAAATGCTCTAACCATAGCTCTGATCCAGTGTCAAAACGTAATGCGTAATCCTCGTCTGATTCATTGTCTTTGCGCTGTACTAGCGGCTTATAGACTAATCCCTTGTCAGACAACCTAAATGTAAATACACGGCTTTGTGACTCGAATTTACCCATCACGTCGCCACTAGCATTGGGTTTATAGCTGATGATGCGCGGCTGTGGTGTGTATTGTGAGATGTATTGTGTGACTTGTTCTATTAGTGCTTGTTGCACTGCTTGCTGAGTGCTGGTTTGCTCTGCCATCCGTCCCCCCGTTCTATTGTCTATTCCCTTGATTAAATATAGCATGGGAGAGAGTTCTGTCTGTTTGTGGTGAGGTATAATATTGAATACAATCACCAAGCCTAAATCATGAAACTAAATCAAATCATCGCCGTATTAAAAACGGTCAAAAATAATTCGGATAAGGCTATCACTGAGCTTTATCACAAGATTCAAAAGGACAAGCTTTTCTCTGGACTCTCTAAGACCTATCAACCAAAAGATGATGATGGTCAGGTTTACCCTCCTGAATTGAACAATGTCGTCTACAAAGCTCCTGAGCTTATTGATGGCTTTGTTTCCTCTGTTACTGAATGGTACGATCTCGCGTATTCTCAAGACCTTGCTAATACCACAGCGAAAGCGGATATTGTTGTAGACGGAGTGACAATCCTAGAGAATGTTCCTGTAACGCACCTCTTATTTCTCGAAGATCGCCTTGCAGATGTAAAGGCTTTTATCTCTAAGCTCCCTGTTTTGCCAGTAGACAAAGAATGGAGTTATAGCGCCGCTAAGGGCTTCTACGTTACACAGCCAAAAGAGAGTTTAAAGTTCAAGAAGATCACGAACTTTGTCGTTGCTTACGAAGCTACCCCTGAGCATCCCGCTCAAATCCGAGAAGTCAGTAAGGACGAGGCTGAGGGAACTTGGACTACTGTTGAATATCACTCAGGTTTACCAAGCGATCGTGTTAAAACCCTAGTTAAAAGAGTTGACAAATTGATCGCCGCCGTGCTTCAAGCCCGTCAAGAGGCTAATTCGCAGACCGTCACAGAAGTGAAATCTTCCGAGAAGATTTTCGGTTACTTATTTGCTGATTAGTGTATATTAGAAAGAGAGTACAAACTTAGATTCAGTACTGCAAAAAGATTGTTTGTAGGTTCGACTCCTCCCCCGCCTACTTGGGCGGGTAGGCAAATGGTAAAGCCGATCTTTTGCGTCAAGTACTTAAAGTTGAAAATTAAATTCAGACTATTGCTCTAAATTTAAACTCAAGACCCATCCCTTTGTATCGACTGCTAATGACCTCCACCTGAAGACGTGGGTTCAAATCCCACAGGAGCCTTAATCATGGCTCTTTCGTAAAGCGGTAATACGTCAGGTTTCAAAATAAGACATTAGCGACTGGAAATAAACAAGGCAAAGGTGGTGTGGATAGGTAAATACCTAAAATAATATTGAAGCCTCAGATTGGGTATATCTGGGGCTTCGCCTTTTGGAATCCCAATAATGTCAGGCGCAATCACCAATCTGTATATGTTAGAAGAACTCTATTATTTGTTCTGTGTCATCGCGAGATACATACACCCTAAGCTTGTATTTAGGGGGATGATTTGCCATTGGTATAGAACTGGCAACGATATTGTTGCGCCTAAAGAAATCTATGAAGCGATAGAAAAATATGATGCAGAGACGGCTCAAAAACTTCTAGATAAGCAGTGCGAGTTTTGGGGTTCAGATGACCCTGCTATTATGAGAGCGCAGTCTTATATTGATTTGTTGGAATAGTTAAGTTTTTGTGTGATAGATTGGATATGCGATCGCGCAATCAACTGATCGAAAGATCGAGAGCTTAACCCAGACGTGGGAGAAGCCTGCGGGTAGTTGTCGCCAAACCGTGTAATCCTAAGACCCTATTTCAGAGCAATGAATGAGAGTTGATTGGGTGGTCGCTTTAACCGAGAGTAGCGGAATGGTAACGCATCGGTAGGGGAGGAGTACCGAGTGCCAACGTAAGCGGAAACCCCTCAACGTGGTTGGCAAATTACAGGTTCAAGTCCTGTCTCTTGGATTTTATGTTATTATTTCTATGCATTCTCCCTTAGCTCTGGTGCTATGTGGAGATTGCGTCCATCGCGGAGTAGAGCAGTCCGATCAGCTCGCTTGGCTCATAACCAAGAGGTCGCGGGTTTAAATCCCACCTCTGCCATCGTTTTTTAAAGATTTAAAATACCGTTGTCAAATTCCCAATGATGATTAGGACAAAGGTAAACTAAATTAATAGGATCGTTTATTTGACTTAGTTTTGCATCTTCTGGGAAAGCAGAAACAGCTTTTATATGGCATATTTCAACATGATTTGAATATCCGCAAACTTGACAAAATTTTAGTTTCCCCAAGGAAGCCATCACTCTTGCCGAATGTTTACGGATAGTGGTTCTTGCAGACTGCCAATTCACCAAAGAATCGAAAACTTCTTTCTTAGTTCTTTCACCCATTTTTTTGTCAGGGCGGCTAGTACACGCAAGGCAAGATATTTTTGATGGAAACTGCTTCAAATTACCTCTCTCTAATATTCTTTCTGTCCCACACTTTGAGCATTTATAAGCCTTTGTTTGCGCTTTTTTCATGCGGGATCTTTGAAGTTTGTTATTAAAACTTGCTGAGCATTTTTGATTGCAAAATTTTTTAATCTTTGTGTGATAGAGTGAAGACGAATTTCCTACATGCAATATAGACTTACTGCAATGCAAGCAGATGTTTGGAGATTCGTTGTATTCCTGAACTCTAGAACTAATGTATTGCTTCAAAATAATTAAGTAGAATCGAACTTCTGTATTATATCAGATAAATCATTTGGTTCGATCCCAGCCTCCGCCATTTAACCCAAGATGTGACAACTATTTAGTCACCTGTGACGAAGTGAGAGGATATCCAAACCCTTACGCATGGAAATTTTGACAATTATTGCTATGTTTGCCTAGCCCCTAAAGCTAGGTTTCTTTTTTGGCGCTTATACCTCTTATCTCTACTACTTTCCTTTACTAATAGAGAATAGTAGTAATAATAGTCAAAATTTCCATACGTAAGGTTTTGAGCGTACATGGTTTTGTCAAAAATAGTCACAGGGGTTGTCACCGCAAACTAGGCATAGATTTTTTTTGCTTCGTTAAAATTCGTTTTCATGAATTGCGATTATAAATAAGCACACAAAAAATCCGCCCCAACCTATACACAGGGGCGGATTTGAATTGTTGTCCACAACTTATTTTTATGGTAAAATTGTGGTGTTAACCAACAAACAGAATATTGTATATGAGCATTGTACTTCATGATTACAACGGCTTTGCTATTTCTCAGGACGAAGATCGCTATGTTTCTTTGACTGATATGGCAAAAGCGGCGGGGAAATATGTTGCGGACTACTTGAAAATCGACTCCACTAAAGATTATTTACAAGAGCTTTCAAGCGATGTGAATATTCCCCTATCGAGTCTGGTCAAGGTTTTCAAGGGAGGATCTGGCAAGCAAGGCACATGGGCGCACCCTGAAGTGGCAATCGATTTTGCTCAATGGTGTAATGTTTCTTTTCGGATTTGGGCTAACCGTACTTTGCGCGGTGTGATTGAACAAAAGTCCGAAGCCACACAACTTGAGATTTTGAAGCAGACTATTGCTTTGAAAGAACTCGAACTCGAAACCCTCAAAATCGAGAAAGGAATCATTGCTCCTGCTCGAACCAAGACTTATAAAGTTATTGACCTCGCTGGCATTGACAATATCGAATCAGTAGAAGCCTATATCCGCGATCGCGTTAAGCTCGATCCTAGTTGTAAAATCTATGTTGGAAACAAGGATGGCAATCCGACAAAGTTGTTCTATCCTAATTACCTACTGTATTGCAAACAACACAACCTTGAATCGGTAACCGTGCAACGTTTTTCTAGGGTTTTCATGCAATTGATTTATGCCACAAGAGGGACAAAACTCCTTAAAGGCAAGGATTCAAAAGGTTGTCACATCAAAGGCGCGAAGTTTTTACTTTATTGTGAATAAAGATAACTAACCCCACAAAAAAGCCTAGCAACATTGCTAGGCTTTTTTGTTATGCAACAAAACCCGTATACCTCATTTTGTACCGATTCACAATCTCAATCAATTGCATTCCCCACACCGTCTCCGCCCAATCCCCCCACCGTCCACCCAAGCTACTAGCATCAGGCTGAGTAAACGACACCGAATTACTACCCACAGCGACAGACATAGAGCTTACAACCCCTGTACTGACTTGACTAGTATCAACAACCCCATTAGCGTTAACAGGGGCGCTAGAGATGCGATCATACTGCGCCATTTGGTGCGCTGCTAGCAAGAAGACAGCCTTAGTTCTAAATGTGTCAGGACAGCGTTGCGTCCATGCTTCGTTGATAATCATGCACTCGGATTCTTCCAAGGTTTGATTAATCAATGCAATTCGATCCGCGTCCGTAGTTGTGAACGTGGCTTTGAATTGGAGATCAGCGATTAGGTCGGGGTAGGTGAACATAGTTTTATTTTTTAGGCATTTTTACCCAATTACCCACAGAATGAGTGTCTTCTTCAAAACCGTTCTTTTTAGCTAAAGCGATAGAACCATCGCTCACAGACTCTATAACGATAGGGCGATCAGGATGTCTTTTTTCTATCTCTTTTATGACACTAGAAAAGATGCCTTGTCCTCTCAGTCCTTCAGCTACTTCGATGCTAGCTAATTGATTAACTTTGGGATAGTTTTTACCATTCACAAAATAGGAGCCTTTTCTTAAATAGGCTTGTAGTAAGGGAGTCCCTTTCTCGTCTTTTTCCTCAGAGTCAACGCTAGCGCGATCTTTATTACTTTTTTCAAAAGCCTCAAATTTTTTAGCCCAGTTTTTTACTAATGACTCCTTGCTAACAGGCTGAGTAGTCTTAGTATCTTTAGGGGCTGGCTTGTCGTCATCAAGGAAAGACTCTAAATCGATCTTAGGCTGTGCTTTTTTCTTGCTTTTAGGTGCTACAGCTTTTTTACCGTCAATGATTTTATCCAAGTCAATAGCTTTCTCTTTCTTTTCCTTGAAATTGTTTAGGTAAGGATCTAGGTCGATTTTAGATCGCTCTGTTTTTTTCTTCTCAGCAAGTTGTTTGCGCTGAGAAATAATATTAGAACCAACCTTAATTGCTTTGTCAAAGTCGCCAAGTTTAGAACTAGAAGAACTGCCTTCTTCAACAATTTCGGCAGCCAAGCTAGAAGATAAACCCCTAATTTTGTTTAATCGTTCCTTCCCGATCGCATCAGCCTCTAACTTGCAACCTTTGGTCAAAGTAATACAAGCAACGCCCTTAGAACCCTTACAAGAATAAGATTTACTCGTACACTTAGGCAAAGCCCTAGCCCCTCTAGGTGTAGTAGGGGCAGCGTCAAAGCGTTCTAAATAATACTCACTAAACAACGCCGAATCCATGTTTCCTGCGGGTTTATATCTGACATCATTTCCACTAAAAACAAAGTTAAAAACCCTGCTTAACGACTCAAAACGTCCAGTAACAGAACCATCTTTACTAGGGCGAAAAGTCAAAATCCGAGTAACAGGAATCGACTCACTCAAGTGCTGAGTAATCAATGATACTAGTTGTCTTTGTGCTGTTTTTGTGTCCATATTCTTCCTAAAAAAGCCGCCCTCTCAAATACTTTTAGACATCAAGAGAACGGCGTAAATCGTTGTCAATCACCAACACGTTACGATGCAGCTTTAGTGGGTTTAATAGCAGGTGCAGCAGCCTTAGCATCAAGTCCAGCTTCTTTCTTAATGTCTTCGCGCTGACGCTTGATCGCATTTAGTACTGCGGGGCGATCGTCTTCTTTTTCCCACGTGTCAAGCATGACTGCATCAAAGGTTTGTTCGATTAAATCCACAGCGCGGGAAGTGTCTACAGTCGTGATTAGAGACGATGGGTTATCACCAGCATCTAACACGGTCACAACTCTGAGAACGCCACTTCTGATCTGTTCTGGGATAATCTTGTTGCGAACATTGGGATTAGGGTGATTCATGTATTCCGCCCAATGATCGTCGGGAATCAATGCTTGTGATCCTGCCCAAAGCGTGATCTTATCAGTAAGACGGATAGGGTGTTCACAAGGTTCTTTTCTGTAGCGGTCAATGTTGCGACCCGTTTTTGGATCAACAATAGTAGCTCGGTTTGGATTGTATTCTACTTGTACTGGCATAATTATATTCCCCGTTAGTGATTGAACTTAAACAAAAAAACTAATACACAACCCAAGCGATTGAGTTGTGTATTTTGATTGGACTAAACCCCATCTACAACCAAGCCAGTGGCATAGATGTATTCGATACCGCCGAAAGATTCGATACAGCCAACTTCCCATTCACCGAGGCGAACTTGAAGTTCTGGAAGCTGCTCAAAGGGCGATGGAATATTGAGCATGATGTGATCAGCGTCGCGGGTATAAGCGAAGAGGATGTCAGTGCCAGCAGTACCAGCGCCGATGCATTCTGTTGCGAAGTCGAAATCTACATCTGGGTGCGCTTTTTGTAGGTATTCCAAGATGGTCGTATCGTTGACTGTGCCACGAGCAGTAGAGCTAATGTAAGCATATGCAGACGGAGTCATTAGCACGGCTGTAGCGCGTTCTACACCACGAGACAGGACAAACACTTGATTAATTGCCAAATTGACAGTAGAGATGATTTGTTCTGC
>JACCDR012308363.1_pt1 | contig 69949 bp, 103 predicted proteins | sample 7446431 | NCBI WGS metagenome assembly JACCDR01 (sample SAMN15323443, study PRJNA562643) | freshwater metagenome | isolation source: river surface water | place: USA:Blue River Watershed | collected 2017-08-17 | reverse complement strand
TTCACTTGTCGACTCGGGATGGCAATTTTGTGTCCCTTCGTCGAGGGGGTGTGGTTCAGGTTGGCTCGACCCCCGTATGTCAGAGGGTCTACATCCCCATTCGAAACTTCATCCAGGACTTCGCCGAGAACTACGAACTTCACACCCCTGGCGGTGATTTGACGTGGAATGTAGCTAGGAAGGATGAGGATTCGGATGGGCACCAGATGTGCCTTCTTACGGTGGCCGCAAAGGAATTCGCTGACGACCCCAATGAGAAGACCGTCGCGATTCTGAAAATGGGTTCCCATGGGTCAGGCAACGACACTATTCTGAGCCTGCTAACCCGTGACAAAGGCGGGGGAATTGTCCAAACAATGTTCGAGATCGATAAAGCTGGTGACCTCAAGGTAAAGGTCAAGAAGTTCGATCTCACAGTGGAGGGCGACCTCACGGCGCTCATCAGCGGTAACTTCAAGCTCAAAGCTGATGGGCCCATCACTATAGAGTCTCTTGGTGCCCTCAGCGCCAAGGCTCAGTCCATCTCCATGACAGCAGGCCCCGTCAAGCTGGATATGAACGGAGTAGCTAAGCTGGATGGACCGCAAGTCTTGCTCGGAGATGGATTGTTTCCCGTTCTCAGAGCTTCTCCTGATTTCCTTCTTGCGTTCGGAACCATCTGCGCAGCGTTGATCGGTTCTAGTCCCGGCAACCCAGTGCTGACCCTTGGGCCTGCGCTGGTTCCACCTGTTCAACACATCAGCCCGAAGGTCAAGGCATGACGACCCCACTGTTTCTCGACTCCAAGACGAAGATCTCGTTCCCAAAGCTAGCTACGGCTATCAAGCTCTCGGACAACGTCGATAACTGGCAGCGGGAAGTCAGCTCTGAGATCTTCAAGTACCTTCCCTTCCTGGCGGATTACTCCGTCAACGTGATGATCCAGAGGGCCAACCCCGAGCGTGGCTACGCTTACGGAAGCGCCCAGGTCGTCAACAAGTCGGATAGCCCACCGACAGGAAAGACCACACCTGTGGTCATCCCCATCATCGTCACTGACCGAATGCTGAAGCCGTTGGATGTCTTCTTCCACGGCGACAAGGCATATCCGCTCAGTGAAGATCGCGTTAGGGCCCTCCTCTTCGATCATCGGACTTTCGAGACGTCTGATCGAAAGCCGACCGACCAAGGCATGGTCGACCAGCTCTATCCGCCGATTCGAACGAACTACGGATACGGAGCTGGTGTCACTACCGGGGCTGCGGCTGGTGGAGCTGGCTTCGGTAAGTTCGCAAGCCTCATCGAACTGATTGCCCCGACGATCACCGATGACGAGGCTCAGTCGTTCGTTAGTCGCCTAACCAACGACGATCAACTTGCGACAGCGGTGTTCACCAATGACGCATTTGCCAAGGCAGCCGCGGCTCTCGTTGATGCTGAGCGCGTACCGGTGACCAAGACTGCTCAGCTCTTGGTTTCCTCCATCAAGCCCACCGTTGTTCAGTTCATCAAGCAGGCCAGCGGCAATTTCAAAATCAAGTGGGCCAACGCTGAAGCATTCTCTCCGCAGGAACAGGACGTCACTCCGTCTGAAGCAGAGAGCATGGCAGGTACCGAGGCCGTTCAGGGCATGCAACCTGATCAGGCAGCTACTCTCGGTACCGAGCAGGCTAAGCCTCCCTTGGATACACCCGACAAGGTCAGTATTCAGGAGTTCGGTCAGTACCAGGTTCGTGTTGAAGAAACCGGTCAGGATGCCATTGGTTGGGTGCTTCCTGTTATCGATTTCAACCAGAACAACATCGGCCTTCTGCTGTTCACGGATGGTCAGTCTTACAGCCTCCAGTCGTCCATGGCTGGTAGCCGGGTCGGCAACGACATCAACGACATTCCCCTGGCAGACCCTCAGGGGGATGGTTCGTTCATCTACGTCCGCTCCGACGGTTCTGCCGTTGCCCTGCCTCCTGTGACCATCCAAAATCAGGTCTCGGATGAACAGGGCAACATGGGGTACATCTGTAACACCGCCTTCGGTGATCAGATAGTTCTCCACCTAACGCCGGGGCTTCAGACTATCGAACCCATGTCTGAGGGGGCCTACGGCATTCCCGAGGATATGCACTTCACTCCTCTGGGTCAGGCCGTTCACATCACCGGCTCTACGGAGGCTGCGTCGGCAGTCAAGGAGGCGCAAGCAGCCCCTCGACGTGCCTACATCCGCAGCACGGCCAAGGACGAGTTCCACCTGGATGGCCTCCCGTTCCACAAGCTGGCCAAGGACCGTCGTACTTGGCTGTCTCCCCACGACGCCGAGTTCCTCCTCGTTGCCGCTGGGCTCGATCAGCATGGAGCTCGTGAGAAGCTTGCCGCAGCAGTGAAGAGCGGCATGTCCATCGCTGATGGCCTCAACACCATCACGCCGCTCGACCATGTCCACAGAGAGTCGGTCAAGCAGGCCGAGGCTATGTTGCAGAACTTCCCGTTCCATCTTCGTAAGGACACGGTGAAGATTGCTGCCACTCTGGAGGACACTGAGACGGCTGACAACATCCTTGCCCTCAGCTTCCTCAACCCGGAGAACCTGTCCATCTTCGCTTCTTACCTGCCTCAGCTAGATGACACAGCCCAGAAGCTGGCAGAGATGCTAGTGGCTGCTCGCTTTGGTATGAAGCAGGTGGACGAAGGAGCCCTTGAGCGTGCCATGAAGAACCTCGAAGAGGTCATCGTGGGCATCAAGGCCATCCAGCAGAAGGAACTGCTCTGAGATGGGCTTTGACGTCGACTGGTTCGAAGGAGGCCACCTAAAGATTGCCGAGGTGGCCAGCGTTAGCTCTGTCGACGATCTAAAGAAGACCCTCCAGGTTGGTGACATCCTCTACACGAAGCCTCGTGAGAACGAGGGCGTCTTGCACAAGGCTTTCTATGCGGTGGAATCTGCCGTCCAAGGAAGCCCCTACACTCATGTCGGCTTGTACGTCGGGGACGGAAAGATCGTTGATGCAGGCGAATGGAAGAGTGGTCGTAAAACCGAGCACTCGACCGGTGTCCACGCCGTAGATCTCGATACCTTCGTCGATCGCTACAACTTCAAGGTGCTTCGTGTAGACGCACCCTCGGACACGAAACAGGATGCAGCCGCCTACGCCAAGAATCAGGTTGGTAAGGAATTCAATTTCAAGGGCATGTTCCGGCTTGCTCTTCCTTTCCAGGGCAGTCCCGAGAAGAAAGATCGTCTTCGTAAGGATCTGGCGGAGAGCTTCTTCTGCTCGGAGCTAGTTGCGAATGCATACAGCCCCGTGAATCTGGCTGCCAAGAAGAAGCTCCACCACATCATGCCGGGCGACATCTATCGGTCTAGTCTGACGAAGACAGTTGCTCAGTACGACAAGGAAGCGTCCATGCGCTTCTCTGATATCCATTCCGCGAGGGCTCGCCTTCTCAAGACAGCGCAGGCTCTTACTCATCAACAAGAGACAGAATGGACGTGCAGTGCGGCCTGCCTTAGAGCCGCCCTTCTACATTTGGGGTATGACCTTCCAGAAGCCGAGCTTGCCGCAGTGATCGGAGCCCGCGAGGGCAGAGGGGCCGAGACAACCGAGATCGTAGAAGCAGCCAAAGCCTTGGGTCTAGACGCTTGGGAGCAGGGGTTCAACACCCTCGACGATGCGAAGAAGGTGCTTGCTCAGCGCATTCCCATCATCGCCGACATCCAGAGCTTCAACTACGCCGGCAAGGGTCACTACGTTCTCTTGTGTGGGTACAACGAGAACGGGTTCATGGTGATGGACCCGAACACCAAGGGAGCTACCGTAGTTCCTAATTGGCGTACGGTCCCAGACTCCAAGATGGAGGAGATCTGGTGGGACCGTGCTATGGCCCCTCCTCATGAGCTCATGCCGAAGTGGGGCGTCATGATCCGTGACGTCGACAACAACCTAGCCAAGGAAGCGTCCTTCTCTCAGGAGGCTACGGCTGTTGCCGCCAAAGTACTTCCGGCCATTCTGGGTGCAGGCGTCGGTGGGTACATCGGAAACAAGACCAAAGACGAAACCTCCTCGGCAGCTCGCCCCTTCCTGGGTGCTCTTCTGGGAGGGCTTGGTGGTTGGTCTGTGGGCAGTTCTGCCTCACTTCTAGGTCGCTCCAACCTTGGAGCAAAAGGCTCTTTGGCTATCGGTGCAGCTCATCTCGGATCTGCTGCTCTCTCCGGAGTTATGGGAGCAGAGATCGCAGGTGCGGCTGCCGATATGAATGGCGCGGACGAGGCCCATCGGAAAAAGCTAATGATCGATGGCGCTGCGCTAGGGGCTGTCATGGGGCTCTTGAGTGGCAGATCATCCATCGAACAATCCATACCCTTCATCAATGAGGAAGCGCGAAGAGCGTCCCTACCTTCTTTCTTGCAAGGGGTTACGACGAAGGCCGAGGCCAAGGCGAGGTTCCGTGAGCAGGCTCTGAAAACACATCCCGATCATGGAGGCACTGATGCCGAGTTCCGGGCGTTGATGGATATGTGGGAAAGTGCTCAGAACCATCCCAAGTTCCCTAAAACTGCCTCCATCATCGCTAACTCAATGCTCGATGAATTGGTGAAGATCGGGGCATCTCCCGAGGCCATCGAAGCTATGACTGCTGGGGCTAAGGCCCTGGGACTTTTGGGCGCTGGCTACGGCCTTGTGAAAGGATCCGATCCAGGCCCAGATGGGGAAGCATCTGGCCCGGTTATGGGAGCCCTTGGCGGAGGCTTCAAAGGTGCTTTGCTTGGAGCATTGATTGCCCTCGCCCTTCAGCGCAACGCGTCTGGTGAGGCGACCATACCCAAGTTTTGGTGAGTAAATGGATTTCCGTCACCCATCCGAATACTTCATCAAGTACCTAGTCACTCTTCCTCAGCAAGAGGCAAGGGATGACAACTGGGTGAGGCAGAAGGTTCAGTACTTGGGGTACCCCGCCCCGATGACGAACTACGTCGCAACGATTCGTCAGGGGATGATGCAGGACTTCCCAGTCGACTACGATCCGACCGATCGCTACAACCGGGAAACGCTCAAGTACCTTCGCAAGCACAAGATCAGCACTCTGCATGACCCCAATGATGCGGATGCACGTGAAGCCTCTCAGCTTCTGATCGACATCCAGATCCGTAAGGTCATTGAACAGCTCCTTCTAGGAAGAGTCCCTTCTCGAGAGATCTCTGCTCGTCTCAGCGAGCGCTTCCGCAAGGTAGTCGGGGCATCAGCCATCGATGTCTTCGGGCACTACTTCTTCAACTGCCCGATCATGCGCACCAATGACTGGGTGCAGTTTTTCGAGCAGTATGATCGAAGCGATGCCCAGCGGGCGATGACCATCGTCAACAACGGGCCGACTATGGCCCTCCACGTAGCTGGATTCCGCCAGGAGCTAGAGTCCAAGGAAATGCTACGGGAGATGATGGAAGCCGTGATGTTCGACTTCCGTGATTGGAAGAGTCAGCCTCGTTCTGTAGACAAGACCAAGGCTCTAACGGCTCTTACCAAGGCTGCGTCGCAGATCGACGAGCGCATGTCGGAATCGAGCACGGCCATTCAAGACCATCTCCAGGCTTTCAAGGCTTGGAAGATTAAGCAGTCCGAGAAAAGCGTTAAGTCCATCGACGAACTTGCTCCTCACGGAAATTTCAGCGAGTCTGGACAAGAGCTCAAAGAACTTCCGGAGAAGACATGACCGTTCAGGACACGTACGAATGGGCAAAAAAACAACTTGGGGTCTGGGAGAATATCCAGGAAAAGATCCCCAAGACAGAGCTCAACGAGTTTGGAGCTCTGAAGTTCCTCAAGTTTGAGAACCAATCGTTTACAGGTGAGGTAGCTCCTACGGAAGGAGACCTCATCTTCCATTTCTTCCCCACCGCCGACGCGAAGTTCAACAAACAGATCGCTGTCGAAGGGGAACGTATCTGGGTATTCGGTGATCGCTTCGCTGATGAACTAGCGCAAGCGTTCCTCGATACCTTCAAGTATCAAGACCGTCTGTTCTGGGACTTCGTACCTGAGATGAATTCGTGGGCTGTGAGGGTTCAAGGATACGCCGAGAACCCTTTCTACCTTGAACTGATCGAGGGGGTGCTGTGTCGACTCAAGGAGAAAATAGAAAAGTGATGTTGCTTCCCCGATATCGGGAGTTCGATGTTCGTCTCCGTCTCGCCCGCCTTCCGGCCAAAGAGCCCTACGTTCTTCTGTATCCACTAGAGAACATCAAGGGCTACGAAACACCTAAGGCTGTAGTTGAGGAATTCACCGAGATGGAGATCCTCACTAAAGGAGCTGGGGGTGACGTTCTTCCCGACATGATTGCCGAGAAGGTAACCAACATCCTCAACAGCAACGCCTTGGCTTGGTGTGCGCACGGAGCTACGGTCACCTTCGAGCGCAGCGCCTATGGACCCACGTACCGCCTAACGGTCAAGCCCTATGCTACCGATTCCGTCTCTGGCGTCCCTGTTTGAGGAGCTGCACAAGATCGGGGGAGAGACTCTTCTAGACCCTGATGCAGCAAGCCAGCTCCTAGCACAAACGACAAAGACCCCAAATAGGGGTCCTCATCCAGCCCTCAACCTGGAGCACGCTAAGACCGCTGGGATCGGCGAAGTCTTGGCGTACTTTCTCCCTCGGTAGTGGCAGGAGGGTCAGCTTGATCCGGGACCTTACTGGCGATCAACAGCTCGTTCTGGAGGAGAACGACCTCGTCCTTGAGTCTGTTGATGTCGTGGTCCCGTTCAGCGACCTTGTTACGCTCGACCTCGAGTTGGCGGTTGACGATCTTGATCTCCCGCTGGGCGTTTTCCAGTTCTCTGGTCAACCCCCTGGCCCTATCAGCATTGACCTTGGCAGTGGCCTCGTGCGCCTTCGCCAGGTCATTAGCGTTTTTAAGGGTATTCCGGAGGGTATTCAGCTCGTCCTGGAGGGCTTCCGCCTTCTCGTGCAGCTCGGCGTTTTCCTGGGAAAGGTGATCGACTTTCTTGCTCACCTCTTCGTCGATGGCCTCATTGACTATCTGGGTGATTTTGTCACTCATCGGAAGAACTCCATTTGATTCTGGATGATGTCTCGGATGAACAGGGTGCGGTGGTGAGGAGTAGGGCCGTACGTTTTAAGGGCAGTGATATGCTCTTGAGAACCGTACCCCTTGTTGCTGTTCCATCCGTAGACAGGATAGATCAAGTGTAGCTCGTCCATAAGAGAGTCTCGAATCACCTTTGCGAGGATGCTAGCCGCTCCTACAACTGCGTAGGTTCCGTCTGCCTTTGGTTCCACCAACATCTCGTTCTGATACCAGCCAGGCACTCCCTTAACCCCATCTACGACCAAAAAGTTGGGGCGGGTTGATAGGGCCTTGACGGCGCGATCGAAGGCGAAGGTGTTAGCCGCATCGATCCCCATCTGGTTGATCTCTTCGACGCTAACTTCTCCGATACCGAAATCTACGAGCTCGGTACTGTGGAGAATGTCCTTGAAGACCTTGCTCCTCTTCTTAGGAGACAGCTTCTTGGAGTCGTTGATGCCGGGGCATTTGGTGTCCCAGGTCTTAAAAAGAGCAGCGACGCTTATTAGGGGTCCAGAGAGACAGCCTCGACCCACTTCATCGACGCCACAGATCAATGTTTCCGGGTAGCGGGTCGATTGGTTCTGGCTCATTGCTAACTTCCTTTTCGAGTTCCTTCGCCTTATCCCGGAGGTACTTGTAGAATTCCTCCTTTTTCTTTTGGTAGTTGGATTTCCAATCATCAACGAAGGGGTCCTTGCTGCTATCGGCAAGCCGCTTCTTGGTGAGGACTTCTATGCAGTACTGCTTCTCCCCTTTCTTGGTGATCTTCTGGATGGCGCAGTCGTTTGCTGCTGCGAAGGCGTGGGCTATGACCTGAAACCCCACCCATGCTGAACGTCCGGGGATGGGGTCTCGGAAATCGACAATGATCCGTTTCTTGAGGGGATCTATCGTCGATTCCATCCTCATCTGAACGCCACCATCGCAGGCCATGGACATTCTCGATTGGAACAACATCACCCAGGAAAGCATTGACTTTCTCTTTTTTCTGTTAAGGTGAGGATATGCCTGCCGAGATCATTGAGGACTACCAGGATTACCTTCGTAGTCGATCCCAGCCCTACGTGGAGTACAAGATCGATGAAGGTGGGCGGGTCTTGTTCAACGGCGTCTCACCCATGGAGGACTGGGATTACGAGGAAGATATCCCTGACTACTCTGGGTTTGCCGATCGACGAAAGAAGGCTCTGCACCCAGATCTTCTGGACGTCCTGCCTTCTACGTTCGTCGAATTCGCTATGCGAATGCCGGACAAGAAGAACAACACCTACGCCCCTTTCTCGTTTGAAGGGCGCAGGTATCTCCGACAGATCTATGACACCGACGCTAAGCGCCTTCTTCTGAAATGTGGGCGCCAGGTAGAGAAGTCGACGTTGCTGGGCAACAAGCTGTTGGCCATGTCGTGCATCATTCAGGCGCTCAACAGCCTGTATGTATCTCCCACCAACCAGCAGACGAAGGTGTTCTCTCAGGACCGTCTGAAGGAACCGGTTGAGACCAGCGAGTACCTGAAGTCGTGGACCACCACGAAGCTCTCGGACAACGTCTTCCTCAAGAAGTTCGTCAATCGTAGCCAGGTAACGCTGCGCTACGCGTATATGTCCGCTGACCGTTGCCGTGGTATCCCCGCCGATCTCATCTGCATCGATGAGCTTCAGGACATCCTCACGGACAACATCCCGATCATCGAGGAATGCGCTTCGCACTCCCCGTATAAGATCTTCGTTTACTCGGGAACTCCCAAGTCGATGGATAACCCCATCGAATACTACTGGACGGAGTTCTCGACTCAGAATGAGTGGGCTGTTCCTTGTCATCGCCACGCTATCCAAACCGGTGGCGGGAAGATCTCTCGAATTTACTGGAACATCCTCACGGAAGACAACATCGGCAAGAAGGGGCTGATTTGCGATAAGTGCCACAAGGACATCAACTCCGACGACGATGCAGCTCAGTGGGTCGCTCTCAACGCCGGAATCGTCCATCGCATCCCCAAGCCCTATGAGGGGTACCGCATCCCTCAGATCATGGTTCCTTGGCTTCCCTGGGAGGACATCAAACAGAAGCAGTTGACCTATACCCGAGCCAACTTCCACAACGAGGTACTTGGTTTGTCTTACGACTCCGGCACGCGTCCTCTCACGCGCAAAGATGTGATGGATAACTGTGACCCCAACATCCAGTTGGACGAGGCGTTTCAAGAAAAGATCCGTAAACACCTCGGAGGAGCCTACCCAATCTACGCTGGTATTGACTGGGGTACGGGAGAGAACAGCTTCACGGTGATGTCCTTGGGAACTTACCTCCAGGACCGTTTCACCATCATCGGCGTTCGTCGTTTTGAGGGTCGAGAGTCCGAGCCTGACACGATGATGCAGATCATCATGCAGGAGATCGATCGTTGGCAGATCCGTCGCGTTGGTTGTGACTACGGTGGCGGTTTCTGGCCCAACGACAAGCTCCTCGGCAAGTTCGGGTGGGAACGCATCGCCAAGTATCAGTACTCATCCCCGAACGCTAAGGTGCGTTGGGAAGATGGTCTGAAGCGCTTCCTCGTGAACCGTACCGAGGTCATGTCGGACATCTTCAACGCCATCAAGAAGAGGACTGTGTTCCGCTTCCCCATGTGGGAGCAGTTTCAGAACCCATTCGCCAGCGATATGCTCAACATCTTTTCGGAGTACAACGAGCAGCGTCGTGAGAATGTGTACAAGAAGAGTCCTTCGGCGACCGATGACACATTCCACTCGATCGTTCTGTGCTTCCTTGTATCGATGATCGATCGTCCTCGTCCTGATGTCATTGCTCCGATGCGCGATCATCGTCAGGGGGAAGAGAAATAAACAAAAAAAGTGGTGGAGGTGATCCACCACCCTACTGCCGCCCGTATTTGCCCTGGGCGGCTTCAGTTGTTCAGTCCACCACCATGACCGGTGTCTCGGGCTTGTCGTTCCGAGACGACCAGCTCTTGCCGACCCAGCCCAGAGCGAACACCGCCACCGCTCCCAGACCCAGGCCGATCTTGCGGGACAGCGTCAGCTTGTTCTGCGTCGCGAACGCCTGGTTCAGCTCGTTGTTCACCACCACCCTGGTACGCGCGATGAGCTCGTTCGTCTGGGCGGCGTAAGCAGCCGCAGCACCGGCCAGCGCATAGTCGACGATGGCCTTCTGGTGAGAGGTGATATCCGAGGTCGCCTTCTGCTGAGCACTGACTTCTGCTGAAGTGTTTGACATGACGTTTCCTTATCGATCGAAGAGGAACGAGGCCCTCGGCAAAAACGCCAAGACGCCTACAACTCCTTATTCCTCTCCAGGCACCATCTTTTGCTGCTTGGAGAACATCCTCTCCATCTTCCTCCCAATCCGACGGACCTGAACGTCGTCCTTTTTGATCAGCTTCTGTACGTCTCCGCCTTTCTTATTTTCCACCTGCTGGGACCAAGCAAACCCAATGCGCTCTATGTTGTTCACACCGGCCGAGAGCATCAGCTTGTTATCCGCATTATGAGGGTGGCTGAACATCGCCTTAGCGAGGGCGTAGAACGGTCGCCAGGGATCAGGATCCCCAACAACCTCAGCAAGCTTCTCCATATCCTCGACACGAAATCGTACGAAGACGTCACACCACATAGTCTCTTCATGAGGAGCCCACGGAGTCTTCAAATAGTGCTCGGCCATCATGTAAAGACTGCCGAAGTCTTCGTCGCTCAGAGACAGAGGTTCATAGCGAATGTCAAGCATCCTCATGACTGTCTCGAGCTGCTTCTCCATGATCTGGAGCTTGGCGTCCATCTTTGCGATGGTCATGGCGTTGTAGCTGCGTCCCAACCCTCTTTTCTTTGCCTCCGTAAGGGCTTTGACATCCGCTCGGCTCACCAGCGTGTGAACTCCGTCCTTGCGGCTTGCTAGTTGGCCTTTGCGGATGTAGGACCTAATAGATCGCTCGGTTACGCCGAGAGCATCCGCGGCTCTAGAAGTAGATATCCAGTCGAAAACGCTTCCCATTTGGATCCTCGGTTCCCTACTATCCCCAAGAGTATACGGAGGAACGATGAGCTACACCTTCGAACAGCTAATTTCTGGGGCGAAGAACAATGCTCCTCGAGCCGACCTTCTCGAAACTCTCGGAAAGAAAGCAGCGGCCCAGTTCCTCCAAGATGGTGCTCCTCTCAACGAAAGCATCGTCAAGCTCGCTTCTGAGTACGCGAATTTGGAGAATGAGCACCTAAAGCGAATTGCTGAGTTCGCGAACAACGCCGTCTTCCAGGAAATGCATTCGAAGGGAGAGGACAAGAACGTCCACTTCGATATCGCTGATCCGGGTGTGATCATCAGGGACCTGCGAGATGGTGGTTCCCCTGCGCATGATGGCAAGACGCTGAACTCTGGGTTGCCCGACAACAAGCGCTCGTTCGTTCCTGCTCCTGATAAGAACCAGGACTACAACACCGAGCCAACCAACATCCCGAACTCGTCTGGTTTCGCTGATACGTCTTCCGGCTTCGCCGAACTCGATCGTCAGAACCAGATGACTGGGTTGGGTGGCTCAGGCGAGGCGATCGCCAAGGTAGCTTCTGCCGGTTTCGATGGTCTTGTTCACGCAAACCCCATTGACGACATCTTCGATACCCAGATCAGGCTCCGTGCTGCTCGCGAGAAGCTCGCTGAAGCGCACGAGACCTTCGATTTCGCTCTCAAGGAAGCAAAGAGCGACTTCTATAGTGAGATGAAGAAGATCGCCCTCGATCAGGGCGGTCCTGGCCTTATGGGCATCGTCAATGCTGTCAAGCTGGCCGCACCTGACGATACCTTTGCCTTTTCGATCATGAAGCCTATGGTGGAGCGCCTGGTTCAGGACGGAGCCATCAAGGAATCCCAGCTCTCTGGAATGGCGAAGGTAGCTTCGCAGAGGCTGGTGAACATGAACCACCCCATCATGATTGCCTTCGCTGGTATCATGAAGACGGCCGAGGAGAAGGTTCGCAGCCGGGAAGCTCTCCGCCAGGTCGATGATGCCCTCGCACAAACCGCAGCTTGGATGAAGGAAAACCTCCAGTGACCTTCTCAGAGCTAACCAAGTCCCGAAGGCAGCTCAACCAAATGACCAAGGAAGCTGGTGTCATCAGCGCAGTAGCTGGGGCACCCTTTCGCCTTGCCGGGAAGGCAATGATGGGTGGTGGGAAGGCGCTGGGTAGTGGACTGTGGAACGCTTCCAAGAAGCAGGGAGGGCCCTTCGCTCCTCTACTGTTCGGTGGAGCGGTTCTCGGTACGGCCGCAGCAGCCAAGAAGTCCTTTGGGCAGGCCAAGGCGTACAACCAGGGCTTCAACCCCCAGTTCCAATCCGCGATGTCGGGAGTTTGATCATGAACCTCATGGAAAAGATGGCCGAGGTAGCTCCCGACAAGTTCAACTTCCTGTTCAAGGAAGCTAGAGACGAGATCCGCAGCAGTCCCTTTCGCGAAGAGATCGTCCAGGAGATGGACTTCATCGTGAAGACTGCTGAAGAGATGGTTCGGAAGATCGCTTTCGACTTCGGCAGCATTGGTAGAGGCATGGGAAAGGCCATCGGCGAGTTCGCAGATCAGCCCCTCCCCAAGTTCATCGGGGCCACTGTCGCTGCCGGTGTTGCTACCAACCTCGCCGGAGATCTCTACGAGGCTGCTCGGCGTGGTCTCACCAAGAGCCGCCACTACTCAGCGATGCTGGAGGCGAACCCGGATCTGGCCATCCAGGCTAAGGAGGATCCGAACGTTAAGATGATGTTCGACACCCTTCATCGCTTCAATCCTGAGTTCTCGGGAGATCCGCATACGGCTGCATCCTTCGTGAAGGCCCAGCTCGAGTACCCCGACGATATCAGCCTCCCTCAGCAGCTCGTTTCGTCCCGCAAGAACATCCGCGATGCGCAGAACTTCCGCATCCCGGGTGGTATCCCGATCCGTACGCAGGCTGACCTCGATGCGCAGAAGGCTCAGATGGAGAGCAACAAGGCGCAGGCGTTCAAGACGCGCCAGGAAGGGCAGCAGCAGTACAACAAGCGCATGGGAATGGTTCCTGGGGACGTCGAAGAGAACAGGTCGCGCAACCGGAATCGCTGAATGCTTGTAAAGCAGATCCAGTTTCGTGGCAGGGACGATCAAGGGAACATCTTCTGCCAGCCCATTCTCGGTAGCAATCCGGGGGAGTACCTCGAGAAAAATGCTGCCGAGTCTTGGCGTCCTTCCAATCTGCACCCAGCAGTTCAGGAGTTCGTCAAGTCAGGGGCAAAGAGCACGGACAAGGGTCTCTACGTCCTGGTCAATGCTCTTGGTGCAAGCGAGTACTGGGGATCAAACGTCAATGGGGATGACTTCCCCGAAGCGGCCCTGATCCACGCTCCTCCTGGCTGGGAGAAGCTCCTCGTCACTGATATCGAAGGGGCCCGGAAGAAGGGTCAGGAATGGGAGTACGGGTACCCGACTTTCATGGGGGCTCACCCGTACAAGCACCACGTCAACAAGGATCCTTCCCGAGCATTCGGTCACGTTGAGCTAGCTGTCTGGAACCCTCGAATGAAGAGGGTTGAGCTAGTCATCTTCCTCGACCGTGAGTTGTGCAAGAAGTTCGGGGCAGAAGACGTCTTCGAGAGAATCGAGAACGGTGAGTTCCCGGATGTCTCGATGGGCTGCAAGGTTCCTTACGACCGCTGCACTATTTGCGGCAACAAGTCGAAGACCCGTAAGGACTACTGTTCGCATGCCTTGAACGAGATGAACAGAATCTACCCGGACGGCCGGAAGGTTGCTGTCATCAACGATTACCCGAAGTTCTTCGACATCAGCTTCGTCTTTATCGGTGCCGATAAGTCGGCCAAGATGCTTGCCAAGCTCGCCCATGTGAACAACCAGGTCTGCATGGGAGACTTCTGCGCCATTCCTCGTCTCAGCGCAGATGTGGGAAATAGCTTTTCCAAGGCAGCTTCTTCCGATGATGTGCTAGACGACTTCTTTTCATCCATCAAGACGGCTGGAATCATTCCCAAGACCAGGATTGGCCACCTCGTGGCTGGGATCCCTGTCGGCGCAGCTATTGGGGCCGCCGCAGCTCCTGAGGGTCACCGCGGTAAGGGAGCTCTGCTGGGGGCAGCGGCTGGGCCTCTTGCAGGTGAAGCTGTTTTCCAGGCTAGGACGAAGATGGCCAATGACCCGATCAAGGAGAAGATCGAGGTCTCCGGTGTTCCCGTTTGGGTAGAATGGAAGAAGGGCGAGACCAGAAAGTACAAGGGCAAGGGAAATTACGAGCGCTTGATGAAGGCGCACTACGGTTACATCCCTAATACCCTGGACGCCGATGGGGAGGAACTAGACGTCTACGTTGGCCCCAAGAAGGATGCCTCGAAGGCGTACATCATTGATCAGCTCAAGAAGGACGGATCCTTCGATGAGCACAAAGTCATGATGGGGTACAGCAGCAAAGAGGAAGCGAAGAACAGCTACCTCCACCATATGGGGGATACCCCAGAGAGGTTCGGCGGTATGTCCGAGATCCCAGCGTCTTCGCTTGAGGCTCTCTTTGGCCGTAACGGAGAATCCGAAAAGAAGGCAGGCGCCTGCGGGTGTGGTGGGGGTTGTTGCCAGGAAGCTCAGGACAAGCTTGCTGCGGCTTTCGGACAAAAATCCGCTTCCCAAGCCAAGCTCAGTGAGATTACAAAGGTTGTGCCTGCTGGCCCTTTCAGCAAGCGTGACCTTCCAGTACTCGAAAAAGCAGAAGGAGACATTCCGAAGAAGACACTGAATGAGATGGCCAAAACCGGAATGGTGGAAGCACTCTCTACAGCAGCCTCTCTCGGAATCGTCCTAAAGCCCCAAGAGTTTCAACGAATGCTTCTCGTGAAGATCGGCGAAGATCAAATGGCGGATACACTAGAGGCCGATGGCTTCGTGTTTTCTGCCTCCGAGAAGGTCGATGACACGTTTGCGGTGGATCCCCGAGCTGTAAAGAGTGAATTGAGAGACAAGCTCGCTCAGTTCATGCCAGCTCGTTCGATCGCTAGTCCGCTTCTAGAAAAGCGGGCTTTCATTGCATCAAGGACTGTCGGTACAGGGCGTCAATCGCGTCCAGTCCAAGGCGAGCTCCACGAAAAAGTGGCACAGCTCTACAATGGTTATCGACAGAGCTTGATGAAGAGGGCCGATTTCATCGACAACAGCCTGGTTTCTGATCCCCATCTCTCTCATGCTTGCGGTGCAGAGAGCCTGGTGATGGCCTTCGCCGGGGGGATTATGAAAACCTCACAAGCAAGCGTCTTGGGCCCCGAGTCGCTGGCGTACCTGGTTGGGGCACACTACGAAAATCGAGAGTTCCTTGTTGGAACCCTCACCCAATCGGGAGCGCTCGTCGCAGCCTAGAGACGGACTCCGTCTCAGGAACGGCCACGGCAGTGCTCGCAAGGAGATTCCACAATGTCGATGAATGATATGCTCGCCCGCGCCTACGGCACCAACGGTGCTGGCTACGAGAGCGATGTCGAGAAGACCGCCCAGGCTCTCCTCCTGAACAAGTTCGCTCAGGATGAGAACATCGATCTGTCCGGCCTTACGGAGGATCAGCTTGCCCTTCTGGCTCAGGAAGTTGCCGCTCAGGTAGCTTCTCAGCAGGGTCAAGGTGCTCCGGGTGGCCAGCCGGGCGGCATGCCTGGTATGGGCGCCCCTGGTGGTATGCCGGGCATGGGTGCTCCTGGTCCGCAGATGGGCGGTATGCCGGGAGGAATGCCCGGTAAGCCGGCCGGTGGTGGTCCTGCTCAGGCCAACATCCAGCCTGCTGGTGGCGCTCCTCAGGGCGGTGCTCCGGCTCCGGGTCCCGGTGGCGCACCCGAGGGTGGCGAGTTCAGCGAGGAGCAGGTCAAGGTCGCTCAGGCCAAGATGGCCGAAGCTGACTTCCTCGGCCGCATGATGGCTCATGCCCTGGTTCAGGAGATGGGCCGCATCAAGGTCGCTCAGGAAGGCGGCGGATCACCGTTCGGTATGCCTCCGCAGGGCTCGACTCCTCCGAATCCTCCTCCCTTCGGTGGTGGTAACGGTGAGAAGAAGGACGAAGACAAGGACAAGAAGGACGATGAGGAGGAAGAGGCCGAGAAGACTGCGATGGCATTCCTTGCCGCTCGCGGATACTCCTTCGCCAAGACCGCTTCTTCTGAAGGTCCCCTCACCAGGGCAATTCGCGCCCTCGGTGGCAGCGTCAAGTGATTTGGGCGGGGGAGGGGGACTTTTGGGTCGCTCCTCAGCCCTCTCCCTTTAGCCCACCCTTTTAAAATGCCTGCCTGGATCCACGATAGAGCTCAACACATTCAAGGGAAGAACCCTGGAATGGCGGAGAGCACTGCATGGGCCATCGCTACGCAGCAAGCTCACAAGGCTGGGAAGTCTCCGAAGGGGTATGGGACGTCGGAAGGTCGGTCGGAGGCGAAAGCCAAGTACACCAAGCCAAAGAGCCAATACACCATGACGGCAAACCCAAGCAGTTCGAAGGACGATGAGAAGACCAAGACTGCTTCGGCGGTCGACGGGTATAGCCTGGCCATGTTTGCTGCGTTCTCCGATGAGATGCAGAAGGTGGCTGGTCCCGTGGGAGAGGCTCTCAAGAGCTTTGGTAACTTGGTTGCCGGCGGAGCCAAGAAGGATCTGACCCACAATCTTCCTCAGGGAAAGCTGAGCAAGCTTGTCGGTATGAAGCCCAAGCAGGTTTCGATCCCCGGAGCGGGCCCTCGTGTTGGTTCGGGCCTTGAGGCATTGAAGAACCCAGCTACTCGCCAGGAAGCGGGTAAGGTTCTAGCTGCCCGTGGTGCTGCCATTGGCGGCGCGGGAATGCTCGGGGCCGAGGTCAGCAAGGCTCATCACGAGCGGGAACAGGATCGATTGGGTCGGGCCTACATGGCCGGTGCCCAGGATGCGTACTCTCGCTAATGATTGACCCTACCCAAATGCTGGGTTTCTCTGATGAGATGTCTCGTATCCTTACGGGACACTCTCGTCATGCTGTAAAGCTGGCGAATCTCTCCGGAGCTACGCCAACCAACCCCAACATCATTCCAACTCAAGCTGCTCCACCCCCAGCAGCTCTCGGTACTGTGAAGTCGAAATCCCCTCCAAAGGGGGGCACTCTCAGCGGGGCGAAGCCGACTTACTCGAAGGTAAATACAGTCCCAACTCCGAGCCCTGCTGCTGGACAGCAGACTTTGGCTTCACCGCCTCCGGTGCGGACCTGAAGGAGAACCTCGATGAGCATCTCTACACTTCCTCTACAGGACATGATCACGAGCGTCGTCCGCACGGCGTCGCAGAAGCTTGCTTCGCAACAGTCCACTCGGGGCCGTATCAAGGCAGCCGCCTCTTCGACTGAGTGTGATCAGTGCGGCTATCCCATGGACGAGTGCCAGTGCGAGGAAGGCAGCAAGACTGCTAAGCAGAAGACGAAGACCGCTTCAGCCAAGAAGAATGAGCTGACGGACCGTGGCTTCGTCATGAAGCTGGCCTCCGTTGTCGATATGATCTCGCAGAACGTCGACAACATCGCTCCTCCCAATCGAGGAATCCTGGGAAGCGCTCTTGCCAAGATGGCCGAGAACGGCCTTCCTTCTGACAAGGCGGAGCCTGTTCCTCCTACCAACCCGGCTGGTGCTCTCGAGACCACTACGGGCATGGAAGGAACCCAGGAGTACAAGAAGGACAAGCCCAAGGGTGAGGACGCTGCTGCTTCACAGGAAGGAGCTGCCCTCTCTGATGCTGGGCTGCCCGGTGGTAAGACCCAGCTCGAGAACGATATGCACTCGGCTCCTGGTCAGGAGTCTGGGTCTGTCCCGACGGCTACCTACCCGGATGACGGTCCCTTCCACTCTGGCTCCAAGACGGCTGGCAAGGCTCCGTTCGGCAAGGGCAAGCCTGCCGCAAAGCCGATGCCGCCTGCCAAGGGCGGAAAGAAGAAGACCGCTGCCGAGCTCGCACGTGAGCTCATTCTGAACAAGATGGCCGGTGAGGATGTCTCGTCCGCGAGCGTCTCATCTGCCAAGGATGGTGGGCCTCTTGTTGGAGATGGGGAGCTCAAGGCTCTTCGCTCCGATGAGTCGGCCGACAATCCCAACAACGGTTCTGGCTATGGCAACGACCAGAGGAAGTTGGTCGACAGCAACGAAGCTGCGATCAACTACACCAAGGCTGATGCCAAGAAGCCGCAGGGCAAGCAGATGGCCGAAGTGCTCAGTGAGCCGGCCTTCTCGCCCGAGCATGATTCCAAGCTGCGTGAGCAACTGCGGAATTCCGGCGAAGCCGGGGTGAAGATCGCAGGGGCTGCGTCAGTGAGCCTCCTCAAGCAGGCTGCTGCTCAGGGGGTTCTGACTCAGGAGACCGTCAATCGCTTCAAGGAGCGCATCAAGACGGCCGCTGCTCAAGCGCCTGCTGGAGGTGCAGAAGATCGTTCCGGTGATGCCGTTGCGAAGCTGAAGGGCCTCATGGCCCAACAGAAGAGCAAGAACTCTATGGGCGATCTCTGCTGAGACTCAAGGACGGAGAAGGAGAACCCATGTCGATTCAAAAGCTGTCCAGCGACGATGTCCGGGCCGCTCTCTCCCAGGTGGGGCCGACCCTTCGCGCTCTGTCCGAAGAGAACGAGAGTCTCAAGGTCAAGCTGGCCCACTTCGAGAAGAAGGAGCGGGTTGAGAAGCTCGCCTCCACCATGCAGCGCAAGGGGCTCGATCCCGAGACGTCGGTAGAAGAGAAGGTCGCCGCTCTCATGCGGCGGGACAATCTCGACGTTCTCGAGGAGGCCGTCTCCCTGTCTGCTCCCCAAATGAAGCTCGCCGAGGTCTCCGACCATCCGGGCAACCCCGGAACGGCAGAGGGCAATTTCTTGACTGCCCTCATGAACGGGTGAACCCGGATAGCAACCCCTGACCCCGGAGAACAATTCTCATGTCGATCGCACCGAATTTCGTACTCATCAGCGAGCTGATGTCCATCCAGCGCCGGGACTTCGACCTCGCTGTTCCTGACCTGCTCAACCCGCTCAACGCGAACCCTCTTCTGGATGGTGAGTGGCTGACGCTGAACACCAGCTATCAGCTTGCTCGCGGTTCGGGCGAGGCGTCTCGTCCGACGTGGCCTGTCTTTGCTGAGCGTGGTCGCTACGACACGCAGGCAATCGGCAAGACCACCGTCCTGTTCGGTGGCTTCTACGAAGCCGAAACTCGCATCGCAAACCTTTCCGGTCTTGTGGCGGGAGACCTTCTGGTCGTGGGTGACGTCACTGTGGACGCACTCACCAAGAAGGGTCTTCTCGAGGCAGCCGGTGCCGGCCAGCACTGGGTCGTTGGTGTTGTCACCAAGGCCCCGACTGGCGGAAAAGTCCGCTTCTGGCATAACGGCGGCTTCCAGGTGACGATCTGAAGTCAGGTACCTCAGTAACAGGCTAACCCCCAGGAGAAAACAATGAGTGTACCGGCACGCGTAATGAACGACACGTTCGTTCAAAACCTCGAGACCTCGGAAGGCAAGGAGAAGAACGCCCAGATTGGGTCGGTCTATATCCGTGACCGTCTCCGTGAGGTCTGCTTCATCGACAAGATCATCCCGCCTGACCCCGTCACGCGAGCTGACTGCCAGCGGTCCGTCAACCATGACACCCTGGTCAAGATCGTCGACGTGGAGCCCCAGTCCCGTGCGATGACCCTGACCTTCCGTGGTCAGCCGACGGCTCGCCTCATCCGCGCTCCTCGTGCGGAAGTTCCTTTCTTCACGGTCTCCTCGGAGAAGTTCGAGAAGACGGAGCAGGAGCTTCTGGCCTACGAGATGCCGATCACCAAGGTGATCGAAGACAACTCGGTCAAGGATCTCCAGGAGATCAAGGACCGTGAGGCTCTTCGCCACTTCGAGTCGGCTGTCCAGGCCCTCCAGGTCGAGGCGAATACGGTCGCCACCGCTCTGAACGTCACCAACGTCAATACGGCGGCGGTTGTTCAGTCCTCGGTCATCAAGGGCCAGGCGGCTCTGACCCGCAACGTGAACGACTTCCTGGTGCAGCCCATCCTGCGCCCGGACCTCGTGAACCTGTTCAAGCTGCTCGACACGAACCGTCTGCGTTCGGAGCGCTTCCTCATCACTGAGGGCGACTACGACGACATCCTGTCTTGGACCCTCCAGGACATGGGTGACAAGATGCAGTCGGAGACGATGGTCGACGGCTACAAGTACAACGTCCTCCTTGGACGCAAGCTGATCCGTACCATCAAGACGGACATCCTGCGCTCGGGCAACGTGTACGTGTTCACCGAGCCCGAGTTCCTCGGCAAGTCGTACATCCTGAACAACACCAAGTTCTACATCGACAAGGTGGCGAACTTGATCACGTGGCAGTCCTGGATGGACATCGGCATGGCGATCATCAACGTCGCCTCGATCCGCAAGCTCGAGCTCTACGGTGGTTCGGTAACCCCGGGCGCCACGGACACGGGCTTCGCGGGCAAGCTGCCGGTTGCTGAGGACCAGCTCGGTGCGGTGAACAACCGTGTCGATTCGGGTCTGAAGTTCCCGAACGTCTCGCAGTTCTGAGCGTCCCCGGTTGGAAGGCCCCTTCGGACCGTTGACCCTCTTCGGTTCTGGGGGCCTTCCCGCTGTAAGATGCCTTTGAGCAGGAGGACGAGGGATGCCGTCTTGCAAGATCACCAACGTTGCAACTGACCATGCCTACGCCCTCAAGCGCAGGATGGCTTCTCGTCTGGAAATGGAGCCCTACATCGCTGGGGAGCGCCTGCGGCTTCGCACGTCCAGGATTCTTTCCGACGAGCAATATGAAACCAACAAGGATCTCATTGCTCTCCATGAGAACAATGGCGTCCTAACTTCTGAGCTTCTCGGGGAAGCTACCAAGCTTTCTTTCCCGGATGTCGTGGTGCCTACCAAGACACCTGACCCGGTCAAGGAGAAGCTCGATTCCGCTGTCGATAGGGCCAGAACGGAGACCAACTCGGTGTTCCCACCGGTTCCTCCGCCTCCGGCGCCTGTTGCCGAGACCTCGAACACCGCTTCCGAGGAATCGCCTCCACCGCCGCCTCCCCAGGGTGGTTACCCTTCGTCGTTTCGGAAGGACGACAAGAAGCGGGGAAGGTGATCCCGCATGCAGGTCCGCATCACCAATGTCACGGACGGACCAGGTAAGAAGCCAGTCGAGGTCCGTGTCTACACCAAGAGACTCCGTCCCGGTGCGTTCATGGACGTTCCGGTTCAGTTCGTCGATGACAAGGTCCGCAAGCTTGAACAGGCTGGCGTAATCGTCATTGGCCAGCTTCCTCCTTGGTACGCCGACTACAGCGCCCGCCGTAAGGTCAGGAACCTGACCCACGACGAAGTTGTGGCCAACGTCCAAGCGAAGAAGGAGCATGCCTCCAGGAAGAAGGCTGCTGAGGCAGAAGTTCCTGCCGAAGAAACCTTGCCGATCATCTCTGATGAGCCCCGCGAAACTGTCCTCGTAGACCCCGTCGAAGTTTCTGAAGACATCGACAAATGGGCTGCTAGTGAGAGTGGAGCGAGGGATCTTCGAGGGAGCAGAATCCGGCATCCGAAGAGGTGACCCATGGGCGAATCGCTTTTTGGAGGGTTCTCACCTTCCAGAAAGCTCGCTTTCGAACAGATGGCTCAGGTGGTCCGTGAATTCACACGTGACTTTCCTGAGCTTAATCGTTTGATAGCGGGCGTAGAGAGTTCTAACCGTCTCATCTACTGGGCTCTAGCTGATGCGCTAGAAGATTGGAACACCACGCCACCTCTCATCGGACCAGCAGTCATCGAGAACTTCCCAGCCAAGAGACTTCTGGTCCGTGGGGCTGTCATCAACCTCCTCGAATCCGTTGGGCTTCTACAAACCAGGAACCACCTAACCTTCTCGGATGGTGGTCTTCAGGTTGGTGTGAGCGACAAGACCCCGCTCATTCATTCCTGGCTTCAGTATTTCAAGAATGACTACGAGCAGAAGAAGCTTCGGCTCAAGGTCTCAATGAATATCGAAGCAGCCTGGGGTGGTGGGGTACACTCGGAGTATCTTTGGACCAACGGCTTCTACGGAGGATGGTGATTCATGGCGATGGCGACTGCCAGAGTCCGGGTCTTTCAGAACATCAAAGACCTGGAGAATTTTATCCGCACTGATTCGGCTATCACGTCGGTCATCAGTGTTTGCCAAGATAACAGCGGGGCCTACATCCTCGTGTACGGCACTGCTTGAGGTGAACAATGGGCATCCACGGCTACCAGCAGTTTGACCAGAAGCCCGACTGGATCGTCGACAGGCACGACGATTACCACCCAGACCATCACGAGGACCCTGAGGCCATCGGCTTCAAGGCCCTCGTGCTCAACCATGACCGAGAGAAGGTGGCTCAACAGATGGTTGACGCCGCCACTGTCTTCATTGGGCTAAAGAACCCTTTCCCCGTAGCCGGTAACTTCAAGAAGACCGCAAATATTGGCGGTGAGTTGCCGGCTGTTGTGGAAGGTATGGCTGGGCATGGTGGGGGCGGTCGAAAAATCCCTGGTATGGGGGCAGTTGCTGCCGTCTTTGATGATGCGGCGATGATCGCTCGCAACCAGATCGGTTCTCTCTTCCACAAGAAGAAGGACCAGCAACCACCAACTAAGATTGCTGGGGTTCTCGGAACAGGGGCCAAGTCAGCTCTCCGAAGTGCTGCGGAATGGGGAGCCGCTGGTTCTGTCACGGGTGCTCTGACCGCCCCAAAGGGTCACCGAATGCGAGGAGCCATGGTAGGCGGCCTCGCTGGTGGTGCAGGCGGTGCCGTTGCTCCGGGTGCGGGAAACGTGGCTGGTAATGTCCTCTCCAAGATTGGGTCTCCATACGACGAGACTCCGATGATGGACATGTATCAGCGGGCCGCAGACATGTTTCCCGAGAAGGCAAACACCTTCGATTCGGTCAAGTCTGATGCCAAGCAGATCATCGACCTCCTCGGAGACAAGGTTCACGGCCTTCGCAAAGCCCGTCTCGAATTTGCCAACCCCAAGACGGCCTTCGATCTGAAGTCGTTTGCTGGTCATGTCATCCCCAAGCAGGTCATGACAGGCGAGGGTCTCGGGGTTGCCCTCGGAGGGGCCGGTATCGGCGGTCTGTCTGCCTACCTTTCCAGCAGACCCAAAGAAGAGCTGGGCGGGCAGAGCAGGGCCGAGACCGATCTCAAGAAGCTCAAGGCCAGCCTCCCCGAGAACCCAGAGGGTATCGGTGGAGCGGTCAAGAAGCACGTTGTCAACATGCACAGTGATGTGGCTGAGCAAATGAGGAAGCATCCCGTTGCTGCTACGGTCGCTGGTGCAGGCGCAGGTTCTCTCATCGCAACTCGGCTGGCGGCCCTTGCGGGCCTCGGCAGCCATCTAAAGTGAGGTCAATATGTCTGACTGGCTCGTAAAGATGGCCGCCAAGCAGAGCACCAAGGAAGCTCAGTTCCGTCAGCAGATCGAGGCACTGCCCCTCGAGCAGCTTGCGGACCTGATGGCCCCGAACTCCACCGCCAATCTCGATGCCATTGGGGAGAAGATTGCTTCGGCCCGTGATGAGGGTCGACGTCTCGCTCACCAGAAGGGCCCCGAGATTCTGGAGAAGATGGCTCAGAAGGCTGCCGACGAAAAGGCCCTTCAGGAGTACGTCGCCTCTCTCCCTGACGACCAAGCGATCAAGATCGCCCACATCCTCCAGAATGGAAGCCATGTGGAGAAGGTCGCTGCGATGGGGGAGATGATGGGCGCCATTGGTAAGGGCATGGGGGCTCTTCGTGGAGGAGCTGCCAAGGCTATGGGAAGCAGCCTAGGCACCAAGGCTCTTGGGTTTGCAGCCAAGAACCCTCACGCCGCAGCAGCCATTGGTGGAGCCGCAGCAGGTGGTCTTGCTACCGGAGACCTCCGGGGTGCTGCCGCAGGTGCTGGCGCCGGCTACGGGCTCTCGAAGATGCCTGGTGTCGCCAACAAGATGAACACCGGAGCTACGAAGTCGTACCTCTGGGCTCAGAAGAACATGGCCAAGGTCGCTTCGCACATCGAAGCTCTCTACAAGACGGCCATGGTCTGTGAGACCTCTCCCTTTCCTGGTGGAGGCAACTGGCTCTCTCAGTTTGAGGGAACGCCTCTTCTCCAGCAGGCCATTGAGCTAGCTCAGCACGATCTCCAGCTCGAGATCTCTGAGATTCAGCGTCGCCAGGAGAATAGTTCCCACGACACCTGGACGCAGAGAGACATTCTCTCCGCCCGTAAGCGTCTCCTCGAAATTCAGCTTGTGGCAAGCCGCAATGGCATGCATGAGCCGGATGGCGATGAGATGGGTGGACCGGCTACTACGGCACAGCACCCCGAACCCGATGGAGATGAAGGGGCCATGATGGATCCCAACATCGCTGCCATGACAGGTCAGGCTGGCCAGGCTCAGCAGGACATGATGAAGCAGGCTGCCGGTTTTCGCTGACCGTCAGGGGTACGCAGGTCACTCCCCTGGCGGTGAAGACGGCCATCTCGAAGGTTTGGGCACTGGAAAGCAAGCCCGGTAGATCGAGCATTGGTAAAGCTTTGTCTATGCTCAATGGCCATCGAGACCAGATCGCCAAGTCAGAGTCCGGGCTCGCTGGCTCCGTCCTCGCTCGCCATAGCAAGGTCAAGCAGAGCATCGGCGACTCGACCAAACTCGCCATGCTCGCCACCCAGATGCTAAAAAACCCAGAGCCCTCGCCCATCCAACAGGGATCTCGAGGTCGTCCTCCCAAGCCTAAGGACACCACCACGGTTCCTACGGCGATGATGGACACGGCGTCGAAGCTGGCTCCTCCTGAGACGATCGCATGAGGCTGAAGGTCATGAAGTTTGTGGCCAGGTCATTTGATCTGGACCACATCGACCTGTTCTGGGAGGTCGAGTCCTACGCCAGGTCTTCGGACATCATCACGGCATACGACTTCTACGTCCTTCGCTCAGAGTCTCCTGAGGGGCCCTTCGATGTACTTGCTGGGCCCTTTCAGGATCAGTACGTCTTTCGGGATTTCAGCCCGAACCTGATCCACAAGTGGCGGAAGCTTTACTACAAGCTCCGCATCGTTCACCGGCCTACTCAAGAAGAACAGATCGTCGGCTCTGCTTCGCTCATCGCAGAACCTGACTTGATCGCTCTCGAGGTGCAGAGGCAAGAGGATGTCCTCTTTCGCCAGTTCGTAGGCCGTAGGTGCTGGCTGTTTCCTGTCCGCACGTTCGGGGAGAAATGCACCTGCTTCGATAGAACTCTTAACCGCCCAACCCGTTCGAACTGTCTGATGTGTTTCGATACGGGGTACATCGGCGGCTACCTTCGTCCCATCGAGTTCTATCTCCAGTTCGACCCGGATGCGAAGAACCCATCCCCCACAGCCATCATCGGAGAGACGCAGCCGAGGAATACCTCTGCTCGCGCTATCTCCTTTCCTCCGATCAAGCCTAAGGACGTCATCATCGAGGCTGAGAACGATCGATGGAAGGTTGTGACGGCTACAGGCACTGAGCGCCTTCGCCACATTGTTCATCAGGAGCTCACCCTTCATATGGTTCCGAAGGGTGATATCGAATACAAGCTTCCGATAAATCTTGGCGACCTGGCGAACCAAGCATGGGCTGAGGAACGGAACTTCACCAACCCTCAGCATGTAGACGATCAGACAAGTGATCCCTTCGAGCTCCTAGCTGTGTACAATGGACGCCCGAGAGGGACAATTGGCTGATCTAAACCAAACCATGCAGACCGCTCTGCTCGACGAGCTTCTGAAAATCGGAGCTGAATCTGAGCAGAAGGTTTCGAACAAGGAACGCGTGCTTTCGGCCCTCAAGACTATCGGTCTTGCGAGTGCCGGAAGTGCTGCTGGATATGGTGCTGCACAACTTGCAGAACACGCATTTCCGCAGTTCATGCACGCACAGAAACCCGTGAAGCCGGGCTACGTTCGCGCTGTTCAGATTGGTCTTCCCATACTAGGCGCGGTGGGTTTGAGTCTAGGGAACAAGTACCGCCAAATGGTCGACCAGGGCCTAATGGGTACTGCTTCCCAAGATGAGCGCAGAACGTAGTACACCGCCCGGAGTTCCCCATCCGCAGGGCCTTGGAGAAGAGCCTCTTCTCTATTTCACCAAGGTGTACCTGTCTTTCCTACAGGGACTTTTCAAGCAGTTCCCTAGCGGATCGTACAGGTGGTCCGAAGCGGATGAAGACTCCGAGATCATGATTACGGACCAGGGTCCGGTTCCTCGTGACCGGATCGAACAGCGTCCTGCAATCGTGACGATGCGTGGTCCTGCGCAGTTTGCAAACATGACACTCGATCAACTGAAGAGTGTCAGTTGGCGTACTGGGGCCAAGCAGCACACGGATCTCATTTCCTGCACGATGACCTTGAACTGCATCGCAAAGAACGGCCTTGAAGCACAGCGCATTGCTTGGGTCGTCATGCGGCATCTCAGAATCTTCAAGGTCCTTCTTCAAAGAACTGGGATGCACAAGATCGGCGATGAGCTGTCTATGGGGCCCGAAACTCCCCCAGGCTCTCTCGTTGCTCCTGAGCCCACTTCTGAAATGGTCAACATCTCGGTTCTCAGCCCGTTCTTCTTCCAGTGGAATGAGCACGTAACCCCTGCCGATGCTGCCCCCATCGAAGGCATCGAAGTACACATGCAGGCTGTTCTTCACCCGGATCCAGGAGAGGCCGAGCTCACCAAGAATCGAGAAGAAACCATCTACAAGCGGCCTACCATTCGTGGTGTTCCAGTGACCGGGACGTCCACGCCGATCAGCAATCCACTTACCGTCAAGGTTCGGACCTAATAGGAGACGACCATGGCTGAACTGCCACGTCCCGGTGTAGAAGTAATCCAGCAATTCCAGTCGTCGTCACCGACGGTCATCAACCCTGTCCTGATCCCGTTCGTTACGGGACCAGCCAAGGAGATCGTCGAGTTCACGAACTCGGAAGGCGCCATCAACTCTGACGCCAAGCAGGGGACGTACGAGCAGCTTCCTCAGGTCGTTGCTCAGAGTGCTTTCCCATCTCCTCGTGGCAACATCGCCGAGGTCAACGTCGAAGAGGCATCCATCGAAGCGGCCATGCTGTTCGGTGGCCGTCTGTCTCAGCTCGATCGTGACCCCGGGTCCGCCTTCCTGGTGGCCTGGAACAACGCTCGCCGTGCGGCTTTCCGTACGCCCGAAATTACCGGTGCTGGCCTTGACCTGGATGGCCTAACTCTCGTCATTGCCATCGACCAGACGGTCCGGCTCAACACCAGCGAGGACTACGTCATCACCTTCGCAACGGTGGGTGGCGGTAACCTCACGGCGCAGCAGATCGCTGACCAGATCAACACGGCTGTTGGTCAGACGGTCGCTTCCGTCATCCCTGCCGGTTCAAACAACCGTGTGCAGATAGCCTCGCTGACGTGGGGAGCTGCTTCGTCCGTCACCATCCGTGCAGGTGGCTCGGCGAACACGCTGCTTGTCTCCCTCACCGATTCGGTCGAGTACCGGGTCGAGGCGGCTGGCCTCTACGGACAGGACCAGGCCGATAACACCACTCTCTCGGCGTTCATTGTCTGGAGCCGTGGTCTGCGTCTCGAGGATGGGGTCTCAACGTCTTTCGTCACGGCTTCCACCAGTGATGGATCGCTTGGGCAGCTCTTCGTCGATGCAAACGGCACCGAGACCTTTGCAGAGGCTCAGGCTTCTGCGGTCACCTTCACTGGTGGCGGTTCGCTGGACCTGAAGGTCGGTGACTTCTTCATCGCGGATGGTACTCGCCCGAACTCCACTTCGGAGATCTCGAGGGTCGAGACCAATCGCTTCAAGCTGGGAATCGTCAACTCTCAGCTCTCTACGTTCGATGACGACGGCGATATCCTGACGGCTGTCTACGACGACAGCAAGGTCAATACGCTGCTCGCCGGTGTGCCGTTCTCTCCTCGCTACGCCTGGTTCCGTGCAAGGGGCCTCTCTGGCGAGAGCACGACGGCCATTGCTGCGACGATGACCGGTAGCAAGCAGGGAACGACTGCCACGGTTGCTACGATCGTCGGCGTAGGAGCAACGGGTCCGTTCGCTCTTGCCGGCCTGACACTGGTCGTTGGTGTAACGCTGGATGGTGTTGTCCTTGATGACTTCACCTTCACGTTCACGGGCGGTCCGTTCGCAGACATCCCTGCGGTTGTCTCAGCCATTGGATCGAACATCCCGCACGTGGTCCCCACCAATGATGCAGGGCAGCTCCGCCTGTCGACCTCCTCGACTGGTGCAGATCAGGCAATCGTCCTGCGTGCGACCTCAACGGCCGGTGGTGGCCTGGGCTTCACCCTCCCTGCCTCTGATACGGGAACTGACGTTGAATTCCACGATGTCTCTGCCGTTTTGACTGGTGGAAACCAGACCTTCCCGTTCACGGCAGTTAATGGAGAGACCCTCGTCATCGAGCTCTCTGCGGATGGCGGAACGACGTTCCCCACTTCTCGTACGTTCACGGCAGCTACAGGCTCTCTCGGCCCGCACGCCAACATTGCTGCCCTACTCGGCATGCTGAACACTGCTGCTCGTTGGGATGGAGGTACGCTGCCTACGCAGTTCACCATCTCCAACAACGGTAATGCTCTGGTCATCACCTCTGCGGCTACCGGAGCTACTGCCGGTATCCGCATCGGGGCGGCGTCGACAGGTATTGGGGCAACTTCGAGCTCTGACTATCTGTTCACGTCGGGCCAGTCGGACGTTGGAGAGGAAAACCTCCAGGGCCTGACCCTGAAACTGCGCCTGAACGATCGTCCTGATATCTACACGATCGTCCTCACCTCGGATTCTCTGGATGAGGCGGTCAGCGAGATCAATGAGGTCGTCGGGTTCCACATCGCTTCGATCGGCGGCGGTTCTCTCAACCAGTTGGTCCTGACCAGCTCTCTTGAGGGTGCTGCCTCCAAGGTCGAAGTTCTCGATGATGGCACCAACACCCGTGCCTTTGCTGCCTTCGGGTTCACTGGTGGGCAGACTGCGACGGGTTCTGGTCGCCCCAACCCTGATTTCTTTGTCGACAGCAGCGGCAACGCTGTGATCGGCGCAGAAATCCTCCGTAACGCAGTTACTGGACAGCCGTTCGGTAACTCGAGGGCGGACCTCTACATCCAGTACACGGGACTCCGCCTGGACGTCTCTCCTCGTGCTGCTGTGAAGGGCCTTCTCTCGATCAGCGACACAACCACCCTGGGTCAGGTGCTGAGCCCTCTCAACCTGAACAACCCGCTCGGCCTGGCGATGTTCTTCCAGATCATCAACGCCCCGGGTATTGCCTGCAAGGGCATGGGTGTTGGTGAGACGAGCGCGGGAGAGCCCAACGGAACCCTGCTGGCTTACAGCGAGGTTGCGAACTTCATCCAGAGCGAAGAGGTCTATTCTATCTGCCCGCTGACCACGGAGCAGCCCGTCTTCGACATGTTCCGCGAGCATGTGGATTACATGTCTGGGCCTGCTCAGAAGGGTGAGCGAATCCTCATCCAGTGCCCGCTCGACCCTGAGCGTGCTGTGGATGCGATCGTTGCCTCGGGTCTGTCCGCAGATACTACGGCGACCCAGAACCAGCTCGTTATTGATGTCAACCCCAATCAGGGGCTCGTCGATCACGGCATCAACCCGGCCCTGCCGATTGGTGCTAGCGAGGACGTCTTCATCGAGTTGGTCGTAGCCACTGGCGCGACGCAGGAGATTCGTCGGTACAACGTGTCGAACGTCAACGGCGTTCTGGTCACGTTCCGTACGACCTTCTCTACGGGACAGAACGTGGATGGTTTCTACACCACCACGCCGCTGACCGAGACGCTGGTCAACGCTGACTGGTCGATGAAGGTTCGTGGCGACCGTCTACTCATTCCCGGTTCGACCCTGCCCGACAAGGACAAGATCGCCGAGACCGTGGCTGCCCGGAACAACGCCATCAAGAACCGTCGTGTGGTCTCGGTGTTCCCTGACACCGTCATCGCCACGATCGATGGCACCGACCAGCAGATCCCGTCGTACTACGCTGGTAGCGCCATCACCGGCATGGTTGCCTCGAATCCTCCGCAGCAGGGATTCACCAACCTGCCGATGACGGGCTTCACGGGTGTGAAGGGGTCGAACGACGCCTTCTCTACTCAGCAGCTCAACACCATGGCTGGTGGGGGTACCTACATCCTTGTTCAGGATGTTCAGGGTGGTCCGGTTACGTGCCGGCACCAGCTCACCACCGACCTGACCTCGATCGAGACGCGAGAGCTCTCCATCACCAAGGTCGTGGACTTCGTTGCGAAGTTCATGCGTACCGGACTCCGTAACTTCATCGGAACCTTCAATATCACCCAGCCGTTCTTGGACATGTTGTCCACGGTCATCCAGGGAATGCTGTCCTTCCTGGAGGAAGGTGGTGTTATCCTTGGCGGCGACCTGAACAACCTGATTCAGGACAAGAGCGCCCCGGATACGGTCACGGTGGACGTCACCCTGGATGTTCCCTTCCCCTGCAACTACATCCGCCTGACGCTGGTCATCTGAGGCGGGTATTCCCGCTCTTCCTAAGGAGAATGAAAAATGCCCGCATTTTTTGGCGCAGGAAACAATGCTCTCGCCAATATCCGTCGGCTCGCAGCAGCAGGTGATAACTATGCGACGGCCATCATGGCCCTCATGGACAACACCTACTATCTGTCGATGACCGCTGCCGCCGAGGCTGGCAAGGCCATAAAGGTCTCGGGGCAGGTGAAGGATCTATGCGGTAACACCGTGGCTGGTGTGAAGAACGTCCTCTTCACGTCCAAGCCTGTTGCTGGTACTGGAAACCTGTCCGACGGTGGAAATGGCGTGGCGGTTTCCGGTGCGGCCTCCACCTCACTGTGGATGACCACGGACTCCGCTGGCCTTGTCCAGGTCGATGTCGCCAATGCCAACGCCGAGTCGAACTTGCTGAAGGCGGAGCTGGATAACGGTACGACTGAGATTATCGTACTGACCTTCGCCTGATACACTGAGCGCCGGCACCTAGTTTCCAAGGAGACGCCTTATGGCAAAGCTCAGCGAGTGGCAGCCCTACAACCGATTCGTGCAGGGCGGCATGGTGGACGGACAGTTCCTGTCGGGAGCATTCACGCTCCTGGCAGCAGGACCGCCTCGTCTTGCCAATGTCGGTGGCGCGACGGGTGTAGCGGCTGCCTTGTCGGCAGACGGGGCCGGCCAAGATTTCGCTCTGCCCATCGGGGTGGTGCAGAACGTCAACCTGTCACACAACCGCTCGTTCGCCCGGTTCTGGGAACTAGGGTCCGAGCGCTCCTACTTCATCTCGGGCCGTACAGTTGGCCAGCTCGGTTTGTCCCGTGTCATGTACCACGGACCTTCCTTGCTTCGCATGCTGTACGCCTACTACCAGGATCTCTTGCCGCCAACGGTGGTTCCGTTCGTGTTCCCGAACCCGGGAGTTGCGACGGTTGCCAACCCGCACAACGTCAAGATTCCCCCTGGCTACGAGAACATCTTCCTCAATCTGGCCTCGGACCTCTTCAGTCAGCCTGTTGGCTTGCTGATGTACTTCCGTGACTCGAACGAGGATACGGTGGGAGCGATCTACCTGGAGGAGTGCTACATCCCTTCGCATACCCTTGCGACGGATGCAGGTGGCACGGTCATTCAGGAATCGGTGGCGATGCAATTCGAGCGAGCAGTTCCTGTCGCCGTCAGCTCTCTGGCTCTCGTCACGGGTGAATTCAACCCCAATACGGGCTTCTGATCTGACATCAAGGGCTGAACCATGATGGATACCGAACTCGCAACAGCAGTGTTCAAGCGGTGGGCTGGAGGTCAGCCCGTCGGAGAGGTTGTCTTCTACAAGGCAGCCTCGGCTCTTGGGCTCAACCCGGATGACGCTCTACTCGAGGCTCGTTTCTATACCTGCCTCGATCATGACCTGAAGAAGGTCGCATCTGGAGCCAAGCTGGACGCTGCCTCCTTGCACATGTACTCGATGGCGGCAGGCATTGATCCGAGGGTTGTCGTAAAGACGGCCTCGGCCTATGCCGTTGCTCCTCAGGACGTGGCGTTCCAGACCCTGGCTCGGAACAACTGGGTACCCAATCTCCCACTGCTCAAGATCGCGCTCATGGCTCCGGTCATGGCCGATGGTGCGGCGGGAGATCAGGGCGCTCCCATGATGGACCCCGCTGCGGCTGGTGGTGCTGATCCTGCGGCAGCAGACCCCAACGCCGATCCTAATGCGGATCCCAACGCTGACCCGAATGCCCAGCCTCCTCCGGACGCAGGCGCTCAGGTTCAGCAGGATCCGATGAGACGCTTCAAGCCGTCTCCCATGGCGCCTGTTCAGGCTCCTCCTTCGCAGGATGGGAACCTTCAGGAACTGGCCATGGCCGCTCGTCATCCTGACCAGGGGGCGATGGCTGGTGCTGGTGGGATGGGCCAGGATCCTTCAGGCGGTATGGGTTCGGCAGCGGGTCCCATGGACCCAGCTCCGCCTATGCCTCCCGACCAGAAGCTCCTTGCTGTTCAGCAGAACATTCCTCCCGAGGCACTCAACCGCTGGGCCGGGAAGTTCTCTGAGCTTGAGAAGCAGGTCGGTATGTCGATCGACGACCCTGCACAGATCGGCAAGTTCATCGCCCAGATGCAGAAGGACGATGCCAAGATGGTCGATGAGGCCATCAAGAACATGGCCGTTCAAACTGCTCCTGTTCGCCCCACGGTTCAGCAGCAGGCTGCCCAAATGCAGCAGCAGGGCGGAGGTGGTCAGCAGCCTCCTGGGGGTCAAGCCCCGGCTCCTCAGCAGAAGCCTAAGCCACAGGCCCAGCCGGCTCCCCAACAACAGGGAAGTCAGCAAAAAGTGGCGAGCCGTCGTGCTTGGCTGCCGTGATACCAAGAGGTTAATACCCTCTTGCCAAGACGGACCTCCCGGACGGCATTGAGGGTATACTGGCCTGGCTCGGATTCAGCCCCTGAGCCAGGCTATTCTTTTGGAGGCCGTTGTGGACCTCGAGCTCATCGGAAAAATCATACAGCTCTACGGCTTCCCGGCCGCCATGTGCCTTTGGTTCATGCTCAGGCTCGAGAAGAGACTTGATGAGTTGCAGAAGGATAACCACAAAACCGTGGTCGTCCTTGCTGTCCTTGTTCGCATCCTTGGCGAGAAGCGTGCGACGGGAGCTATCCCAGAAGACTTCATAGATGAAGTATCTGGCGTTACCGAAATCCCTGTGCCAAAAAGCATTCAGGAAGCGGCACACGCAGCAGAAAGGGGTGGGACGTGATCCCGTACCTATGGACAGTTGCTCCCTTCATCATCTTCCTTACCGTCATCGTCGTTTTCGAAACCAAACATCGAAAGGGCGACAAGGCGAAAAGGGCGCATGATGAACAGTACATGCAACCTATCCTCAAAGTAACGGCACGGCTCCATGAGCAGCAGTTCGGGTCGCCTCCCAAGGAACTGGAGAAGGCGTTCCCAGAGCTGCGCCAGGCAAAGTAGGCTTATTGGGCGATGGGCCCAAAAGAACTATTCGTGGTCATTCTGACCGGGATCATGGCAATCGCCTGGATTCCGATCGGCATCAATTTTTGGCGCTCGTGGAGGGCGAGAGGATCACCTCTAAGCCTTGCCATTTGCGCTCTTGTTGGCTTTCAGGTGTTCCTGGATGCCAGCACTTACGCATTTCTTGTCGGGGATCCCATGACCACCACGCAGGTCATGTCTGGGATCAGTTTGCTCCTGCTTCTGAATTTCTTGGTCTGCTTCCGTTGGCAGAAGAAGAATTTCCCAGACGCGAGGAACAGGCCCGTCAAGAGGGATGACCCTCCTCCCGACTTCTGGAAGCGCCCTCGTCGTGCTCCCACGGGAGATATCAAAAAAACGGCCTAGTTGGCCGTCCATTGAGAGCTCAGTCAGCTCCCAGCAGATACCCCAGAGCTCTGAGGATCCTCCACACCAGATCGATCAACGTGTCGAGGTAGCTCTGCTGGGACATTATCGTCCTCTTTGAGCCCCGTGTGCGGTTCTCCATCGAGAGCACCGCATGTGGGGCATGCGTCTTTCGTGGCTTCTTCGCAGCTCCTGCAATACAACATTCCCCTGGTCAGCACTTTTTGGCAAAGGCCACATGGGGATGTGACGGGGTAGTAGAGGGAGTAGTCCTTCTGAGGACGCCGAACGATCCAGGCCGCCAAAATGGCCAGGACGATGATGGTGAAGCCGCCCATTAGAATGCCTCCGCTGCCTCTTTCATATTGTTGACCTTGCGCCGAAGCTTTTCGAGGTGGCGCACTCGATTTGGGTCCAACGTGAAGGGGGCGATGAGAGCGAATTGTTGGGAGTTGCAGTTGATGTAGAACGGCTCGATGGGGTGGATTTCGAGACCCAGCGCATCGTGGTAGGGCACGATGAACTGAGTGTTCTCTCCAGCTCCCTTGATGACCTCGAGCAGGTGGGAAGCCTTCAGGCACACCTCAACGTCCGCCTGATTGGCCATGGAACGGACCATCGGCAGCATGCCCTGATAGATAGGGCGTGGTGCAGTCAGGTTGTACTCGTCCGCTCCGTACGATTGGTATAGGAGTCCTTCCGGCATGGTCCTCAGATAGACGACAGCCGTCTCGAGTTCCTGCATGACCTGCTGGGTGCTTGTAACGAGCTGCTCCAGGTAGGCCGTCTGAACAACGAACCCGACCGATGAAGGATGTAGAGCTGGCCTCGGGTCTCTGTAGCTATCGATGGGGGTCCATCTGGGCTTGCTCCAGAAGAACATCTCGATGTCGTCCTCCAGATAGAGCCGAACTCCGAATAGGCCAGACTTCTTGGCAACACTCATTTGAACGCTGTGTACGTACGGCGTTCGCAGCATGGAGTAGATACCAGCCGCAGCATCGAATCCGAGAAGTCTCGGTTCGTTGACAAGGCAGGGCATTCCTCCATGGATAAACATCATGCTGCCGTTGGTAGAGATCAGCTCGGTGCCTTTGAAAATGACCCCGAAGTAATCCCCTGGTTTGTTGGCGTAATCCATCCGCAGCAGATAGGACAACGCTTTCTTCAGTTCCTCCGGACTGAATTCCTCCCCGTCTTCGAAGTGCCGTTCCAGTAACTCCTCATCCCAACCCATGGGGTAGGCAATGCCTTCGAGATGGATAACTCCTTTCGGTTGTTCTGAAATGATTTGCGCTAAGCGCTTGGGTTTTATGAAGCAGCGATCTTCCTGTCCGAGGTAGGACGAGTAAACGCTAACGAAGTTGGTGGTGGTTGCGTCGGTGAAGCGACGACCGTCGTTGCTAGCGAACATCCTAAGAAGGTCGCCCTTGGCGATGATTCTCATCGTGTTCGCATTCGCTTCGGAGAATGCTCGGAGAATTTTCAGAAGGATGTCTGTGTTGAATCCGAGCTTCTTAAGGTCCAGCTCCATGGACGCCTCCAAAGAAAGGTACCGTTCTTCGTTCTTATCCCGGCAAGTGCTCTATCGTTTTAGGTAGCGAACGAAGTCCTTCAACACCAAGGTCATAAGCGTGCTACCGATCGTCTTCGTGGTGGCTCTCTTCCAGAAGGCAGATGGGCCAAACATGGTGGTGGCTACATCATCGGAGATGCTGTCCCCGATCAATATCGGGTAGACCTGAATGCCCTTGTTCCGAGCCTGCGTTACTTCGAATCGGACAAGACGAAGCAGGGTTTCTGGAGAAACCTCTACGCCAGAGGCATGGAACTGCGTAGGGGCTCCATCAGTTAGGAGAAAGATCTTCTTCTCCATGCCTGATGGGACGTGTGTGGACAGATACTTCGTAGCGATGTGAAGCCCCGTGTTCATCGGGGTAAGTCCACCGCAACGAACGGGAACGTCAACCCTCTGTCCTTCTCGGTTGTACCCAATCGCATTCTTTCCCAAAAATCCCTCACAGTCGCGATCGTATTTGTAGATCCACGACTCACCACCACGAGTCAGCACCTGAAGTCTCTGCGCCTCCAGGGTGTACAAACCAGCCTGCCTAGCATCTACCTCAGCTCCTCGGAATCCCCACAAATGGGGTATGACGAATGGATAGTCGAGGGATGCCTTCAACATCTCAGAGCCCTTGCAGACATCTGCGAAGGGTTGGCCCGACATAGAATCGGACATGTCGCAAAGGGTCATATAGGCGAACCCCTGGGTGAACCCATCCTCTTCGAAGAGATCCTCTTCCTCTCCTTCGAGGTGGTACCTAATTAGGGCCTGCACATCGATCTCATCACCTTCGCTACAACGCCTCGTCATCTTCTTGCCGATGTACTTAGCGAAGATGGCCCTCATTCGATCGATGTTTTCTTCGTCATCAGGATCGAGGGTTATCTTTGCGTTCTGGTCGATGTTCTCTGGCAGGACATCGATCATCAGTACCTTGTCGAGCGTGTCTGCGATGAGGAACTGATTCGAGCTGATCTTTTCTTCGGTCGACTCCTTGAGTGCGTTTACGGCTTTCCGAACGTCCTCATCCACCGAGGAAGGTTGCCCAACAGCCTGCGCTACGGGCTGCCCGTGGTCGCAGATCTTGTCCATAGACCTACGAACGCAAGACGTGTCGAAGTGCCTCTTATGGGCATCCTCTTCCGTGAAGTTGGGTATGTGGTGCTCTTGCCCGCTTCTGAACGCACTGGCCTTAGCGGCCAACCACCGTAGAGCTTGCTCCTCGGTTCTAGGAGGCTCCCCTCGATCTGTGTCTTGTCGTAGATCGTCGGGCGTGTACTGCTCTACGTTATCCTCTCCCCTCCTTTTCGGAGGAGATGGATTGGGCTTTTCCTTTTGCTGCTTTCCTTGAGGCTCTTCCTCAGGAGGTGTTGGATCGATCAACCGGTGTATGCACTTTTCTATGAACCACCGGACGATCACGAACATGTTCTCGAGGCTGCGTCCTTTGGCAGCCTCCGTAGCTTCTTTCGTTATGGCGTACAGCTTCGAGAATGGACCTCTGCCGAGGTTGGAAGCACCGAGAGCTACTCCAGATACCCAGACCGGAAAGTTCTCGTTGATGTTCTCGGTTTCCTCGCACTTTTCTTTCCACCTCTGCGCAATGCCATCTGCTGATCCGGCATACGCCAATCCCCAGAGGCTGTTGACTCGAAGATCATCAAATGCCTCAACCACCATCCTCAGCAAATCGGGAGAGACCAGACCGTATTTCTGGTTTATGTAGTCCCTGAGCTGAGAGACGAACATCTTGTTGGCTAGTGGGGACGAGCCAAAGATGATGTGACTCCACTCGTGCTCGAAGCTTCTGTAGGCAGCGTTCGATCCACAACGTAGGCACGTAGCCTCGCTACCAACCTCTAGGGTTCTCCCTCCAATCCTCGTCGACACGGCATGACCACACTCGAGGAGGAACTCTCGACTGCCCAGGTCACGGGCTACAGTCTTCGTGTCGGCTTGGGCAAAGTTGACCCAGATGAGGCTCAGCATGTTGGTCTTTGAGCCCTGGGCTTCTCTCAAGAGGACGTTTCTCTTGAAGAGGTTGTTGAAGATTGCGTTCGTTTTGTAGAAGTGATCCTTGCTCGGAAGATTGTCTTCTGGCTCGAACTGGTTCTTAGATAGCTGCACGATCACTGCCCCACTTATCGGCCACCTTCACGCCTAGGAAGGTAGAGCTGATGCGAGAGGTGATGAGGTTGTGGTCCTTGCCCTCGAACTTGTGCGAAAGGAGTTGGAGGGCCATGTTCGGGCCCAACCACATCATGGTGCGGACAAGGCCAACTACATCTCTGGGGGACAGAGAGTAGGAGAAGCCGTTCTTCTTGTTCCTCGTCTCCGCAGCTAGCTGCACACTCTTGTTGGCCAAGTCGTTGTACACATCTCGTGGGAAGTTTGTGGCCTGGAGAATGGGCTCGAGGTTGGCGTCCACGATGGCTCTTTCTCCGAGGCTCTCTGGGTAAGGGAGATCAGCTTCGATCCATCGAGAGCGGAAATCCTCGTTGAGCTCGTGCGTTCCTCCATACACGGAGGGGTTCATGAGGCCAACGATCCATACGGCGCATCCTTCTCTCAAGCGGTACGTCTTTCCGATTTGTGGAATCGATACGCTCTTCCTGAAGTCGAGGAACTCGTTTAGCTGCTTCTGGGTTTGCGCCGTTAGTGCGTTGACTTCCTCGAAAACGAGGATGCATCGACCACACTCGTTGGCGATGTCGATAGCAGAAGCCATAGCTCCCAGAAGAAAAGGGGTGTCCTTGCCCTTCATGAAGAAAGCGCCCACCAGATCCTTCTTTTTGACCTCTTCACTGCATGGAACAGTGATGAGAGGGCTCTGTGTGGCCACAGCGTAGTGAACTACAGCCAGAGACTTTCCATCCCCCTTGGGTCCCTTGATGAGGAGGTTCTCTCGGAATGCCAGCTTCTCGAAAAGAGGAAGAAGGTTGTGGACGTCTACGAAAGGAGGGCTTGACGAGAGGATGAAATCAGCGACAGGAGGTCGAACGATCTCGATATCCGTGTCGTGTGTGCTTCCCGAGATCTCGGCACGCAGAGCCTTGAGTTGTTCGGGGGTGAGGCGAGACATCCATTCAGACCATTGAGACATAAGTCCTCCCACATAAGGGGGTGCCATCCCCCTATGACAGTGAGCAAAAAGAAGCCGCCGATGGTTGGCGGCCTACATCATCAGAGCATCGTCATCGTCCAGGGAAACGTACCCTGAACGTTGAGGTACCATCCCGTACTGACGAGCCCGATCGCTCCTGCGAACGTGTTGTTCTGCTGAGAGCACACGCCAGCAAGACGCACTGAGAAGAAGGTGCGAGTGTTGAAGTCGCTGCCTCCCTTCTTCCAGAGCGTCGTGTCGTTGGGCACCCAGAACAGAATGTTGTCGTACGTGTACGGCAGGCTATTGACCGACGGTGCCCGCATCACCGGAGTACCGGTGCAGTTGTTGGACACGTAGTACAGGATCGGGGCCGGCTTCGAGAGCACGATGTAGTCCTGAGGGAACATCGGCGAGTTCATGGTCACCTGGTGCGCATAGAAGCCAGGAACCAGGGCGTCGTTGTCTTCGTAGCGAGCCACAACCGGATAGCCAAGTTCCTGGCCTCCAGCAGAGATCAGGATCGGTGCCGGTCCGGCAGGTCCAACCGGCCCTCTTTGCCCAGTCGCTCCAGTCGGACCGACGGCGCCCTGAGGTCCAGCAGCACCGACGGGCCCTTGAGGCCCAACCTGTCCTTGAACCCCCTGCGCCCCTTGAGGGCCGGTGGGACCCTGAGCACCCACTGGACCAGCAGGCCCTTGAGCACCAGCAGGACCCACAGCGCCCGTAGCACCCCGCTCACCCTGCGGGCCAGCGGCTCCAGAAGGGCCCTGCGGCCCGGCCGGACCTTGCATACCCGCTGGTCCTTGAGGGCCTTGCTTGCAGTCTTCAGAAGCGCACGGCTGTCCTTCATCCTTGCAGCCCGCCCCCGCCAGAGCGGTTGCCGCCACCACCAGAATACCCACCACGCGGAAGTTGAAATTGAACATATTCCGTCTCCTTGGCTGCATTGAGGACAGGAACCTGCGACAAGAGAGTGTCGAGCGTTTCCCGGTCTCGGTTTAGAGTTTGAATGGCGTCGTCGCAAAGCTCTTTGACGACCTGAAAGAACTGTCCTTCGAGAATCTTTGCCGGAACTTCTTGCGTGACGATCATCATCGAGGCTGCAAGCGACTCTCGGATAATACTCTCCGGAGTCACCGTGTAGTTCTCAAAGAGTGGGATCGTCGGTCGGGTTAGGCTGCCGATGAGTTTCCAGCGCACCCCTCGAATCGAGGGAGCTTTGGTCATCACCCAGCCCTCCCGCGTAAGCGCCAACCAGAAATGGCTGTACTTACGCTCCCGCCACCACGCCCAGTAACCTTCCCCGTCCCGATGAACTCGGAACCCCGCCCTCGAAAGCTCCACACGCTCGTCGGCGGTCAAGTCGCTGACGTGCCCCTCCTGCTGCCATTTGGCATGGAGTGCCGGCACGGCACCTTCTTGCTTCGCCTGAACAAGCTCTACCGAGGAATGGCAGAGCCCGTCGTCGAGCATGGCGTTTCTCTCGTAGGATGAGGAATTCTCCACCAACGTACTCACCATAGGGCCCAGGCGTGTACGTCGGAAGGAGTTTGGGCGATCATTTTCCATGACTCATCTGCTCCTGTAGAAGTGAAACCCGCCCCAGTTGGGTTTCAACATGCTTATGCCTTCTACTTACGATTCTTTGCAGAATATAGGCAAAAGAAAGGGTTTTAGGCCCTTTCTAGTCCCTCAGGAACGATCTTTGATCATGCCCTCCAAGGGATGCTTTGTCCTTTCGGGAAAGCTTCCATCTGGAAGAGCAATTGCGGAATGCGTGGTGTCTGTACAGAGAGCGTGTGTGGCCTTGTTACAAGAACGGCAGATCCACACCACAGTCCCCGAAGCAACGTTCGCGATGATGCCCTGCCCACAACCACAGTTAGGGCATCCATATTCATCGAGTGCGTCGAGAGAAATGCAGAATGGAACGTTTTCGGGGCTGGGAAGCATGACTCGGATGTCCTGAGCGATGAGTTTCTCAGCGATCACCAGTTCCTCCAGTGAAAAGTGATGGGGAGCTCCGACACCGCCTTGGCGCCTTGCGGCGGGTGGCTTTTCAGTCCCCCGGTCACTGGAGAATTCCAGGCCGTTCTAAACTTATACCGTCACTACGTTCACCAATTTGCAGGCGCCCAAGTTGGGTCACCGGCGACGGTGACGTTATCCTGATCGATGGTAGCCAACGGCTTGATGGTGAGAACTACTGTCTGATTGGGATGTTTGTTCACTTCGAACGGCTGATATGACGCCATATCAAATTCGGTGGTCATGTACGTGATTTCGGCGATGATCTCCCTGCCGGTGTACGTACCTCCTGGGTCGGTGTCGTACTCACGAAGGACGAGGAACTCGCCTACATTGAAGAACCGATCGTGCTTCCTCCATTCGTGCTTCTTCTGTCCCTTCCACACAGCGTCGAATGGCTGGAGGGCTGTCTTCAAGAAGTGAGAGTTGCCCACAGCACCGCACTCGCTCATGGCCCTGAAGCGAGCCCTGGACGTCTCGAAGATTTCCCTGATCTGCGGAGGCTTCCAACCTTCTGGCTTGAGCTGCTTACCGGTCTCTGGATGCACGGGGCCACCCAGCTTGGCCATGTTGGTACGAACTACTTCGTCCCAGTAGTCCGTTAGGTCGATACCCGCCTTTACGCAGAGAAACAAGACCACGTAGATGAGATCGGCAGAGCCATCGATCATCTCTACCCAATCATCTGCATCGATAGCTTTGATCAGCTCGTCGTATTCTTCGACGATGAGCTTTTTGCACAACTCTTTCGTCTTCTCATCGAGCCAAACACCAGGAGCCTCAGAGATTCGATTCTGCCCAGGACCCTTGAGGCCGAGGGTGAACTGGCGAACTTGTTCTTGTGCTGGAGTGATCACTGGTCCGTTTCCTTGTTATCCTGAAACACGGTGTCCAGGCGATTGGCTTGCTTCGTTTGGATGACGATGGTGGGGTTCTTTTCAGCCACCTTCTTGGCTCTTTGCGCGATGTCTTCACGCAGGCCCACCTTAGCTCGTTCGGTCATCTCCTCTTCGATCAGAGTCACATCTTTGAACCCTGCTTCCTTAAGGGCCTTTTCTATGACCATACCGATGGTGGTCTTTCCGGTATTTGCTCGAGCTTCTATAGTGATGCGCACAACGCTCATGCTGTTCTCCCCTGTATCCATGTCTGAAGTGCTTTGACGATGGAGTAGGGATCGGTCGCCTCAACCATGATGAAGCGCTTCTCTACTCGATCTTCGTCTTGAACCGGAACCCAGATCTCATCGCAATAGCTGAAGGGAGTGAAATCACGAATCAGCTCTCCCTCATGTGACCAGAGGTTGATCTGAAAGGTGATTCCACCCCTTGTGTTGTCGTGTTCCTTGGACTCGAGAATTCGGAACACGATCTCAACATCCAATGCGTCTGGTTCCCCATTCGCTACAAGATGTGTTGGGTCTCTCGACACAGCTATCGCTATGGCGCCTTCTTCGATGATGAAGGGCCTTGAGGAATGCCAGGAGAAGTGCGCCAGCTCCGACTTGATTTTGTGGAGCATAGATCGCATTCGCGTAGCGTACTTCTCCCGGTATATGTCGTACCTATCGTAGACCTCGAGATCTGAGAGACCTGGCGATAGGTTGTCTCCTATCACCAGCCCCACTCCTCTCGCTTCTCATCGTCGATCTTGTCGAGGACGTAGTTCCTTGCGTAGAGGAGCTGACCTGCTTCCTCTTCCAGATCCTCCTGGTACCAAGGAGACTTCCAACTGTTTGCGGAGTTGTGCGCCATGTTGGTGATGGCGTTGTTGACGTGCGCGACAGTATCTCCAGGCTCTCTGTTCCAGGCATCCATGAGAGCCGTGAGGAGTTCATCTCGAGTGAGATGAGGGACGGAGACCTTTCTCGAAGCAATGAGGCGCTTGAAAACCTCCTCAGCTCCGAGGGTCGTTCCATCGTAGCGATCATGGTAGATGGCCTCGTACGCCTTGGACCACTTGTGAGCAAAAGAATCGAGAGCGTGGGAGCTGGCTGCGATGGCCTTCTCCACGACCTCTTGTACTTTGTTGCCCCGATGGGTGGTTCGGAACATCAGCGACTCATCCGCAATCAGCGTGCAGTTGATGCAAGCGATGCGAACGGCCTTGTACTTGATCTTGTAGCCTTCGGTTCCGTTGTCGGCGCTGGAAATCACGATGGCCACGCGGAACAAACGACCGACGCTTACTTCTTCGATCGTGTAGGGGTTGTGTAGAACGACCTCGAAGCTTGCTCGAGACCCGTCGTACATCACGTTTGCTCGTGCATCGTCAGGGAACTGTGTGGTCTTGATGATCTGAGCCAACTGATCCCAGTCGAAAGCTGTGTAGTTCCTACCAACTGTGGCGAAGCCCTGCCGCATGTTGGTGGTGACGTCAGGGTTTCGAGTGCGGAGACGCACTTCTTTCTTCGATGCAGGCATCCAGGAATTGAGATTGGATCGAACTCTCGAATCCATCTCCTTGGGCCCGAACTGAGCCATCTGATTCCAGGCAACGCCATCGAGAATCAGACCACCGCCGTGAGGGGCACCTCGCAGAATGCCTCCACCATCCACGTAGAGGTCTTTGATCTTGGTGGTGAGATCACTGCGATTCTCAGACTTCACTCGATCGATGAGCTTGTCGCAGCCGTCCTCAACGAAAGGAAGGTCGTCCCACTCCTTTCGTCCCTGCATCGCAACTTCCTTGCCGCTGGCCAGCATCTCGGTTCCATGGGCAAAGAAAGTTGCGGCCAGATCTTCCTTATTCAGGAACTTCCGAACCAGCTCGTGCTCAGCATCAGCCAGGACCTTTGCATTCGGGTTGATATCCACGCCGGGGATCAGACTCATGAATCACCTCGAGCAAAAGGAAAGGGGCCAGCCGCAAGACTGACCCCGGGTTTGGGCAAAAGAAGCCGGAGCAGTCCCGACCTCTGGTCTACCTCACGCTGCGTATTTGAGCATATGCCAGTGCCGCAGCACCGTCTCAGCTAGGAAGCACACAGCTTGCAGAACAGCTCGAAATGTGTGGCCGAGGCTGAGATGGAAGGCATAGACCGCCCGTTCTTCGTGGAACTGGACGGTTATAGAAACCACTAGTTGAGCTCCTCGGCTTCTTTCTTTCCGAAGATCTTCTCCCAGTTGCTCGTGTACATCGGACTGTACCCAACCGAGCACGAGCTCTGGCCTTCTTCGTCAGAGGTCACGACGCCGACACCCACGAGGCTCGTGGTGTTGTGGGTCTCGCAGTGCCGGAAGATCGGGAACACGCCTTCCACGGTCTCCACCGAGATCTTGCCGTCGTCCTTCTTGCTCATGGCCTATTCTACCTTCTCCACCCATCCATTGGGAGGAACATCGATGGCCCGCCCCGTACGGTGAAAACGAATGGTAGGTCCCATGACGAGCGGGTAGGAATCGATATTTTCAACCGTGCCGATGTCACCACTTAGGGCAGTGACACCACCGGCAGGGTCATCGATCCTACGGACCGCTCGAACGGTTTCTCCTTCCTTGTAGCTGAACTTCGTCAGGTTCCCTTCTTCGTCGTGATCGGGATGCGGAACGAACACCTCGAAGCTCATGCCACATCCAGATAGGGGGCGATGACCTGATCGATGTCACCCAGGAAGGGCTTGGTGATACGGGGAATGTCCTTGAGCTTGGTGTCCTGGGTGAGGATCGACTCCGCACCCGAATGAAACAGGAAGCGCTTGGCCAGGTCGGGGCGGTTGGCTTCGACCCAGTCGAAGAAGCGGACGCCATCCATGTTCGGCATCTGAACATCAGAGATGATGATGTCGATATGGAATGCCTCGAGAGCGACAATGGCCTTCTGACCATCCTCAGCTTCGATGATGGTGTGGCCGGAGCGCTTGAGCTTGCGGTGAATGGCCTTGCGGAACGTATCGTTGTCGTCGACGAGAAGAATGGTCGCCATGGCTGTCCTCCTAAAAGACGCTCAAAGGGGGAGCGTTCTATAGGGCTTATCCCTCAAAACCCCGATATTTTTAGGAGGCAAAGAAAAGGGGTTACGGCCCCTCTCCGACCGGTCACTCGTAGACCGTTCGACCGATCTTCTCTTCCATGTGATCGCCGTCGAACACCCACTTGAACTTTTCGCAGCTCTCCGCTTGGAACTCGATGAAGCTGTCCTTCTCCACGTACTTCCCGATCGCCTCGAAGAAGCTCTTCATTCGAGTCAGGTGTTTGCTCCCCTCAAACACCAGATCCTCGATGTTCCCCTCCTCATCGAACTTCGGCAGGAAGTCGACTTCGAGGAACATGTCAGTGAGCTTTTGCTCGACCGACTTTCCGTTGCTGCTCACATCCTTGAGCACCCGCTTCCCCGCCTCCCAAGCATGCTTGAAATTCTCCCTCGGCATGAAGAACTTCGAGCTGATCTGCCAGATGCAATATCCCATTAATTGGGCCCCGCATTGTGGTTGGTCTTCTTGTTGACCTGGATGTTCGGGAAAGCAGACTTTCCCTCCCCTTCGTTCAGCGCCTTCGCCAGATCCCCGAGCATGTTGAAGTAGTCGGTATGGATTTGATTGAGCTGCTCCAGCTCGTGAGGCGTAGGGTGAGGGCACAGCTTCTTTTCGTGCTCACCGACCTTGCACCATGCGTCCACACAAACGTGCATCTTGCCCGTCCCTCGGCAGATGTCACAGTTGCTGGCGTAGAACGCATGCACCGGGCGCACGATGTGTCGCTCCAACGCCTCGCTCTTCCATAGCTCGAGGCGTAGCTGCAACGTGATCAGCTCCTCCTTTCGGAAGCGGACAGCCATGTGAAGCATGAAGTTCATGGCATCGCTATCGAACGGAGGATCCATCTTGAGAAGAAGATTCGACATTGAAAGACCCCCTGAAAAACTGAAAATCGCCTACAAATTCTTATCCCGCTTGTGGTTCAGTAATGGCAAAAACGAAGGGGCCCTTTCGGCCCCTGGGTTTTTATCGGCATCACTGAATCTCCTGCGCAGGAAACAGAATCTCTGACAACTCTTTTGTTCGTCTGGTCACCTCCAATTTCCCGGGTTCTAAAATCGCCGCGAAACACCTGCGGCCCTTCCTTACACGCCCCTGTGCAACATCTGCGACAATTTGCACAAAAATTCGCCTGCCTAAAGCCTGTAAACGGAACAGTCTGCGAGATTGGCCAGAACCGCACCAAGCTCAAAACATCTGCTCCAATTCCTTATCCCGCCCGAACCCCTGATTTCTGCAAATAGCAAAAGGAAGAGGATTGAATCCTCTTCCAAGCCGATCTACACGATCAGCGCCTTCCGAAGCTCAGCTCAGTGGCCGTTCTTCGGATGGAGGCTCGGGTTCTCCTTCACGACCTGCTCGCCCATCACGACGAGGCCGGGAACGAGATCCTCAGCGGCGGTCAGGCGGTTGAGGTTGTCCTGGCCGGGCCGAGCCCTGAACGCCTTGGAGAGCTTGTCCGCGAAGGCCGTGGCGAAGACCTCGGCCGGATGCCGCGGCTCGACCTTCACCGGGTTGACGAACTCCATGTGCTTGAGCACCTCGCGACCGGCCTGCTCGAGATGCAGAGCGGTGATGATGACCTCGCCATCGGCCCTCGCCGAGGCGTCGCGGATGGCACGGAGCTTCGAGCGCTCCATGGTCTCGCGGGCCGCCGCCGGGATCTGCCCCGCCAGAAGCTCGCCGACCTTCGAGAGATCTGCGTTGGGGTCGATCAGGCCCGTGCCGTACTTGAACAGCAGGCGGGCCATGGCATCGGCATCGGGCGGGTTGATGGGGATGACGGCGTCGATGCGGCCCGGACGCATGAAGCCCGGGTTGATGTTCTCGACGTTGTTGGTGGTGAAGACGACCATCACCTCGTGGTTCTTGCGGTCGATGCCGTCCATCGAGTTGAGGTACTTGTCCATCTCCTCGTCGCGATCGCCGTCGAGGATCCGGTCGATGTCCTCTCCGAAGATGACCGCCGGCGCGTAGTTCTGCGCGAAGGTCAGGGCGAGCGCGAGCTGCTTGATGTCGGTGATGTAGATGTACGTCCAGCCGTTCTGGACGCACAGCTTGGCCGTGACGCGGGCGGTGAGCGTCTTGCCGGTGCCGAATGGGCCGGCGAGCAGAACGCCACGACGCAGGGGGACCTTGGCCTTGCGGGCGGCCTCGGTGTGCTGAACCGGCGTGAACAGGTTCGTCTCGACCATCTCGTGGACGTCGGCGGAGAGGACGAGATCGTCGACGCTGGTGTTGGTCAGGTCGATGAACTTCGGCGCCTTCATCGGATCGAAGCGCGGGTCATCGGGGTGGAAGTTCGAGAAGTCCACCTGGATGGCCTGGCCACGGTAGATGCTCTCGTCCTTCAGCACCTCCCAGACCTTGGTGACGAGGCGGTCGATCTTGTCGGCGTCGCCCTTGCGGATGACGCCTGCGAGCTGCATGACGGGGAAGCCATCGACGAAGGCGATGCGCGTCTCGACCCAGCCCTCGACGCCATGGAAGGTGAGGCGACCCCAGGGGATCTGGATGACCTGGCCGAGCGACTCCTCGATGCCGATCTTGGCGGGCGGGCGGATGCTGAAGAACGTCGGGGTGCCTTCCTGGCTGGCGAAGCCCCACGTGCGCTCGATGGCCTTGTGGAGAGCGAGAGCGGCATCCGGCGGGTAGTAGCCCGGGAACTTGTGATCGATCGCGATCTCCTTCTCCTCGTCCTCCTTCTTCTTCTTGAGCCAGTAGATGGCGCCGTCGTACGTCATCTCCTCGGGGAGCGTGATGACGGGGAGCTCCTTCGAATTCGCCTTCCGAACGGAAACGTTGCTGAACTTCTCGAGCTGCTGAGCCAGCTCGGAATCGGCGTCGGTCTTCTTCATGGGAGCGGCCATTGTCTTGTCCTCCAAAGATTCGTTCTGAAACGGAGACGGATCGGAGCCGGGAGGCAGAGCCCTACTGCTCATGCGCCCCGTCACCGTTCCGCGTTCTGAATTGTCCGATGGGTGGTTGTAGTGATCGCAGTCGTGTTGGAAGAAGTCGCAGCCGCACTGCACTTCGTGCAGCCGGACCGCTTGCTGGTGGACGCCCAGGTCCCAGTCCTTTTGAAGGACCCTGCCGGCATCACACTGCATGCACGATTCGATGTGGTGGTGTTCATCTGATTCCATGGCGAACTGGCAGTTCGTCATCGAAATGTGAACCCACCCGAATCCGTAGCAGGTCCGGCAAAGAATATCTTCGTCGGAGAGCTGGATGAGGAAGTCCCGAACCTGGGGAATGAGATCGTCCCGGTAAGGGCGGTGTTCCGTGTCCCCGCAGACAGGACAGGGATCCTCTTCGCTCGGCCTGAGCTCGCATTCGAGTGCCTCGAGAACATCGAGCCGCAGGAGGGTCTTCAGAACTATGTGGCGAGGAGCCTTCGCTTGCTTTCCCTCTTCCGCCTCCCTGTTGCGAATGAACCCGTACATCTCGACCAGCCGCATCAGAAGAGAAAACTCTTCCTTGAATTGCTGCTGCCTTTCCTGCTTCTCCTTACCCTCCATGTTGCTCCTAAGAGTTGAAGTTTTTCGCTCCAACTTCTTATCCCTTTTTGCAGCAATATCTTTCTCACGAGGAATTTGCTGAAGCTGTGGGTAAGGATCAGCTTCGTCTATCAACACGAAATCGTATTTCACTCCTCTTACCTTCATGACTTCCAAGGAGTGAAATAGAGCGTCTTCCATATCATCGAGACGCTTCTCTTTGACGATCTGTTGTGCTGCCCTCGCCTCGAGCACACCTAGAAAGGAAGACTGAGCTTTTCTCTTCCTGATTTCCCGCGCCATCTTACCCAACTCTTCGGCCAGCTTGACGATCTCTTTGTCAACATCTTCCTGAGTTGGATCAATCTTCAGGAAGGACATGGGTGAACTCCGGGTGTTGCGTTTTCATGTGGTGCGCGAGATTCGAGAAGGTTCTGCGGCAACAAACACAGATTCCGTTCTTAACGCGCTCCTTGATCCTCTTTGTCTCTTTCCTTGCCGAGGAGAGCTTATCCTTCAGCGTCTCGGCTTCTTTCTTGTTTACCCGTGCCTCCTGCTCGGCCCATTCCTTCTTCTTGCGAAGTTGTTCGTTCTCTCGCCGAAGCTTCTCGATCTCTGTTTCGCTCGGGAAGTGTTGCTGATGTCCTGCTGGGCACCAGAAGATGACGTGACCTTCACGGAGCTTCTTGCTGAAAGTGGTAGGTATCCCAAATAGGATCCCGCACGCGCAACAGGTGACTGTATCGAATGACACAGTGACAAGAAGTTCATGAAGAGCCATGCGGCCACCTTTCTAGACGTCGAGTCTTCGGACATTGAGAGCGTTCTCCTCGATGAATCGACGACGAGGTTCCACTTCCTCGCCCATCAGGGTTGCGAAAAGCTGATCAGCCTTCTCGAGTTCGGGAACCTGAACTTGGAGAAGAGAACGCTGCGTGGGATTCATGGTGGTTTCCCAGAGCTGCTCAGCGCTCATCTCACCCAAGCCCTTGTAGCGTTGGACCTGAAGACCCTTTTTGGCGTACATGGTCAAGAAGCTCATCAACTCAGTAATGTTCCCAGCTTCACTGACCTTCTCTTGGGCGTAATTCATGATCGTGTACGGCCCAGCGTTGGCTACGCCCTCTCTCCAACGAGGGTCAGTCATGACAGACACCAAGGCGTCTCCATGGAGGGCTTGCCATTCCTGCCCACTCCAAACCCACACGTACAGTTCCTTGGCGACCACCTGCGCCAGGTACTGTTCCATGGACGCTTCGTTCTTGATGTACTGCTCCACCTTCCCTCGCTTGACCTTGTAGAGTGGAGGTTGGGCGATGAAGATGTTGTTTTGGAACAGCTCGAAGAAATGCCTGAAGAAGAAGGTCAACAGCAGCGTACGGATGTGTGAGCCGTCGACATCGGCATCCGTCATGATGATGATCTTGCCGTAGCGAAGCTTGGTGATGTCCTTGTCTGGACCAACACCCGTACCGAGGGCGGTGATCAGCGTGGTCAGCTCTTGTGAACTGAGCATGCGATCGAAGCGCACCTTCTCAACGTTCATGATCTTTCCACGAAGAGGAAGGATCGCCTGAAATGCTCTGTCTCGTCCCTGCTTGGCTGAGCCACCGGCAGACTCACCCTCGACGATGAACAGCTCGCACTTCTTGGGATCTCTCTCCTGGCAGTCAGCAAGCTTGCCGGGAAGAGAGCTGAACTCGAGAATGCCCTTGCGCTGAACCGTCTCTCTGGCTTTACGAGCAGCCTCTCGAGCACGAGCTGCAAGTTGAGCCTTGAAGATGATGTTCTTGGCCTCCTTGGGATTGTGCTCGAGCCATTCTTTGAGCTTTTCGCCTACTACGTTGGAGACGGCCGTACCCACTTCACTGGAGACCAGTTTGTCCTTGCTCTGGCTCGAGTACTTCGGATCAGGGACCTTGACAGAGATGATGGCTACCAAGCCTTCTCTCAAATCATCCCCAGAAAGTCCCTCATCCTTATCCTTGAGGAGCTTGTACTCTGTGGCGTAGGCGTTGATGGTGCGAGTCAACACCTGACGAAAGCCCGTCAGATGAGTTCCACCATCTCGGTTTCGCACTGTGTTGGTGAAACACACGATGTTCTCGTTGTACGAGTCGTTCCACTGCATGGCGATATCGACATGAATCGCATCGCTCTTGCCTGAGAACGAAATGACATCGCTGTGGATGACCGTGCGATCCTTGTTCTGGTCGGCAACGAATGCCTGGAAACCGCCGGTATAGCAGAACTGCCTGCTCTCTCCGGTGCGATGATCCATCAACATAATGGAGAGCCCACTGTTGAGGTAGGCCAATTCCTGTAGCTTCCTCGAGACCCTCTCGAACGAGAACGTAGTGACGTTCTTGAAGATGGTCAGGTCAGGCTTGAAACTAACAACAGTACCTCGCAACTCGCCAGCCGGACCGACCTGAGTCAACTGACTCGTGGGAACGCCCTTGGCATATGTCTGTCGATAGCAGGCACCGTCTCGGAAGATGTCGAGGATCAGCCACTCAGAAAGGGCATTGACCGCTGAGACGCCGACACCGTGAAGGCCGGCCGAAACGGCGTAGTTGTTTTGGTTGAACTTGCCACCTGCATGCAGCGTGGTCATCACCACCTCGGCGGCAGGACGTCCTTCCGTCGGATGCATGTCGACTGGAATGCCTCGCCCGTTGTCGGCGATGATGATCGAACCATCGGGGTGCAAGGAGACGGTGATGGTGGTGCAATGACCAGCCAAGTGCTCGTCCACCGAGTTGTCCACCACCTCGTTGACGAGATGATGAAGGCCATCTCCATTGTCCGTATCCCCGATGTACATACCGGGGCGGGTTCGGACGCCTTCCAAGCCCTTGAGGGCAACAATGCTGTTTGCAGTGTATTCGGCGCTCAATGGTCGCTCCTATTCTCTACGCAGCCAACCGAACAAAGCTTCTGCTATGGCTTCAGCATCCTCTTTGATGAGGATTACGCTCTTTTGAGCAACGATCTGGTGAGAGTGCTTTCTCTCGCAGAGAAGCCATACGAACGGAGGGTCTTGAAAGAGACCTCTGTTGATACTCACGAAAAGGTGTTTTTGTTTCCACCGCACAGGAGGAGGTCTCTTCAGAGGAGCTCCTGGGAGATTCTCTACCTCGCTCCTGGGCAGAACTACCGTGTCCATCCTAGTCATCGAGGATCCCCAATTTCTTGTCGATCTCCCACTGCTCTTGAGAGGAGAGCTCATGGTAGTTCGAGGGCCGTCTTCGCTTGAGCCAGTTCTTGGCAACCAGCACCAATCCGTGGTCACGCGTTTCTGACTTGGGAGGACCCTTGTCCAGCGCAGCCTTCAGGGCAGCGAGGTCAGCCTTCTCGAAAGCGATGAAGCGATGACTATTGCCTGGGGGTTCGTGTGTTTCGACAACGAGATTTCCCGACTTGTCGAAGGTCACATCTCGAATGCCGAAGATAGGGCCCATGAGCCTGGACGACATCACTTGCTCCGAAACTTGGGAATGGCGGCCTTGCAGCCGGCTGTACAGTTGATCCAGCACCAACTCTGGCAACCGCACTCGACAGCGAGGGGATCACTCTCGCCTCGAAAGATCGTGCAAGAGCAGTAGCCGTCCTTATCCGAGTCTGTGGCCACACACGACACGCCGGTAGCTCCGGGAATGTTGGCCTTGTACTCGTTGGCGGCTTTGACGGCCTTTTCGTGGTCGGCCCGACACCCACTCAACGTCCCGATGATCATTGAGATGATGATGCCGACGATGGCCACAGAGATCACGAGCTCAATCACCGTCATGCCAGCTTGCTTCTTCATGTTCATGCTCCTCTTCGAAGTGGATGCAAAAGGAATGGGCAGAACAGCACCCAATCCATTCTTCAACCGACCAGTTCCTGTTGGCGGACCGGCCTGGTTACTTCATCGTCGCGGAACTCAACAGTCGCCATCGCTCCATTGATGGCGTCCTGCAAGAGCGTCCACGTGATGTCACCATTGCACACGGCTGCATTCCCATCGAGGGGTGACAGCGTGTACGTCAGATGTCCAGAACAGGGATCAGCTTCTTCGACGATGCACATCGGACATTTGGCGTTCCGATAGATGAACATGGTCTTGCCCCAGCGAGTGGCAGTCCACCCTTCGTGTTGCCAGTAGGGCTCGGACCACTCGACCTTCTCGGGCGCAAACGCCTTGTACTCCCATCCGCTCTTGAGTGAGCTCTTCGGAGCCAGGAAGTACTTCTGCCTGTGGTTGGTACTGGCGTTGCGGATCATCTTGTAGATGAAGTCATGCCCTTCGGCATAGGCTTCCTCGCGAGACCCGAACCAGCGCAACTGGAAGAGATGGGAGATTGCGGTGTTCATCACCTACTCCTTGTCCTGCGGGTGCGCGGTGTAGATGATCTTGCCGTCGCAGTCGATGATGCTCACATCGCACAGATGCTTCTTCGCCTGAGCGAGCACCTGCGCACGGATCTCCACGATGTACTGCCAGTCGTTACGCCTCCACTTGCGGGTGGAATCTTCGCTGATGTGGACTTTGCGGTGAGCATTTCGCTTTCCCACAATGGTGTCCTGAGTAGTGGTTCCCGGAATGTCTGAAAGATCGAAAGCGTGCATGTTGTCCTCCTAAACCTTGAGGGCTTAAAACCTCGAACCCCAGCTTCGTACGCTTATGCCGCAGGATCCTCGAGAATTACGCTCCGAGAAGCTTTTCCCGGACCGGCTCCACGAGCTCCCTGTAGTGCTCTTCGAAGGTCTTCAGGCCAACCAGGTGGATACCCACCTTCTTGGCGTAGTTGGCGATCATCAGTGGATTCCACGTCGAACCGTGGATCATGCGGAGCTTCACCGACTCCATGAAGATGGACGTCGTCCCCTTCTCGCCTTCAACGTTGTTGAAGCCGTGAACAAAGACGACCTGATCCCCGCCCCTCGAAAGGAACAGAACCACGTCGTCCTTCTTCAGCGCCTTCAACGACGCATTCTTCTTGACGAGCTCCTCGAAGTTCGTCAGCTCGCTCCGTCGAAAATCAACCGTCGCCACGTGCTTCAAACGCATTGGGATGTCCTCCGTAAATTGAGAGAATCAAACGGGGTTTCCTCTCAAAAGGCTTATCCCTTCAAAAGCCATAATTCGTTTGATACAACGGAGGAATGGACACCTACCTGATCTTCCACTTTCTATCGGGACCGATCGGGGTTTGGGCCATTGTCGCTATTTTCATCGTAACCAAGGTTCGAAGAGACATCCGCAAAGTTGAAATGCACAAAGCAGAGCTTGACCAACAGCTTGTAGAGATAGCTGACAAGCTAGGCATAGAACGACCTGTTCCAAGATTCTCTGAACCACCTAAGCCTGCCCAACTACCAAAAGCCGTGGCACGGTTCAGGGATGGCCGGACCGTTGTTCAAACGGCCTCTGCCAAAGCCAAAGAAGGCTCGCTGCGAAGCGATATGCATCAGCCCGAACATGGGGTCGTTCGGGCACAGATGTAAGAAGCCAGCAAGCGATCAGCTAAGGCTTTCGGATGGAGCCCTAGTTTGGCTGTGCTCTCCACACATGGGTGTCTACATTCGAAAAGGCAAAAGAAAATGAGAGCCTTCCGAAGAAGACTCTCACTTCATGTCACGCCACCGGAGAGACGCCGGCGGTGGACTTGCCGTTGCCGTTGGTGACCTGACCGGCGATGCGGTCGATCACGGCCTGGAGCGGAGAGTCCTTGAAGACGTTCCGCAGGGCCTCGCTCACGCGGTCGCCACCGAGAACACGCTGGATGCTCCACGCCTGCGCGACCTTGGTGAAGGTCTCGTGGTTGCTGAGCGTCAGCAGAGCCTCGGAGAAGTTCTCCTTCACAGCAGCGAAGCGCATGGCAACCGCCTCGGCCTCGGCCTTGAGGAGGTTGACACGGCGGCTGTGCTCTTCCACCAGGTAGTGCTCGTTCAGATCCCGTTCGTTCTCGAGGCGCGCGAGGTGCGCATCGTGCAGAGCACTGTCGTTCTCGATCTTCGCCTGAGTGAGCTGCTTGCGAATGCCTGCCTCCTCGAGCTCGTTCTGGAGCTGGGCGAGAATCACTGCGAGCGAGCTGGCCGTCTTCTCGATGTCCAGCTTGTTCCTCGTGATCTCGGTCTCTGCCTTGGTCATCAGTTCTTGACGAACGATGTTCTCCTTCTTCTGGAGCACCTCCAGATTGCGCGAGAGATTGGACAGCTCGATGTTCGAGCGAACGACATCGTGCTGAGAGTTGTCGAGGAGCTGGCGGATGCGATCGTCGGTGAGGTGGACCTTCAGCACCTCCACATCGCTCACCCGCATGCCATTCTCCTTGAAGAACATGCCAGCACGCTGCTTGCCATCTTCCGTCTTGCCGAGAACGGTGTCACGGATGATGTCCGTAGAGTTGGCGTAGAAGTCCTCCGCCTTCATCTTGCGGGCAGCGCCCCGAAGCACGGAGCGAGTGTGGTCGCAGAGGAACTTGACGTAGTTCTCCACCGAGAACCACTTCGTCGGCTCTCCCTCGAAGTTCACGAGGTACGACAGGTAGAGCTGGATCCTGACGTGATCCGCTGTCTCCACCTCGACGATGTCCGAGACCTTGTTGTTATCGACCCGCAGGTAGACGGTCTTGAACGGGGTGTCCGTGGTCTTGGGCTTGCCGGTGGACAGCTCCAGAACCTCCAGGCTCTCGTCGTACTCGAGGAGGACGGTCTTCGGACCCTTCTCGACGTGCCGTTGCCCACTCTTGGACACCACCATGATGGCGAAGCCTGTCCACACATCGATGCTCGGAGCGCCCTGGTACTTGGTGTCGAGCGTCACCGTACGAGGCTGCGTGTAGCTCGACGCACGACTGAACTCGTCACCGACCAGGGGCTGATCGCCACTGACACGGCTCGACTCCATCATGGAGTTGCTCGACGCGTACATGGCTTCGGTGGCAGCCAGGTGCTGAATACCACCACTGGTCTTGGCGGAGACCCCCTTGGTCATGCCGCGAGAGGCACCACCACGGCTGTTGCGCTCGAAGTCACCCTCCGAGACGGCGCCTTGGCGAGTGGTGGGAACGTTGCTGGCGATGGTGCGGAGCTCTCGGTTGTACAGAGCGACTTCGCCGTTGCCCGGGTACCACAGCGATGCCTGCTTCTCGGAAAGAACACGACGGACGATGACCTCGCTGCGGGGGTCGGGCAGAAGCATCGCCGGGCCCTTGACCGTCTTGATGTCGCCGCTGAGGCGATTCATCACGTAGCGAGCCTCGCCAGCCGGGATGGCCGTGGCGAAGTGCTTGGCCTTGCCGTCGTACTTGATCGCCGAGTGCTCTTCCCTCGGGTAGTAGATGGCCGTGTCCTTGCCGGTGATGAAAAGCTCATCACCCTCGGCGTACTTCTTGCCATTCTCCTCGTAGGGAGAAATGACCTTGATGTGCAGGCCCTGGATGGTGTTGAGCTCGATGGCCCGGAACTTCTTCGACGGGTTCTTCTCGCTCCTGTCCTCGATGAATCGCTCGGAGGGGAGAGGGAACACGACCTGCGGGCCCTTCTCGTAGCGCTTGTTGCCGTCCTCGTCCACGAGAATGCAGTACTCGAGACGCTCGAGGGTCAGGGCCTCACGAACGAACCCACCGCTTTCGTCGGTGACGACGCCGATGCCCGTGGGCGGGATGTAGAAAGACACCTCCGTTCCACGGATGATGAGCTGCTTGCCCACTGTGAGATCGGGAGGCGGAGCACTGGTGACGGCAGGAACGCTCTCTCCATCTCCGGTCGAGGTGGCCGCCGGCTTGACGACGGCGCTCGTCCAGTTCTTCTTGGCCTCCTCCTCGTTGTAGACGCGAACGAGCAGGTATTGGTTGTTGTGGAGATGGTGCCCACGCACCACTTCGGCGGTCTGTCCCGGCCAGAGGGCGAAGGTGTTGGGACCGGGGATGTTGACCTTGCGGCCGATATCGAGGTCAGCGCTGGGCTGGGCAGATCCCTCGTCGGGGTGCTTGCCGCCCTTGGCGGAGTTGAGAAGGATGATGTAGAAGCCCTCGGGAGCGATGGGTGCCCGCCGCATGGCCTCCTCGAGCCGGCACATCTCGAAGCTCTTGGTGCGCTCGTTGTAGGTGATGGGGCGCTCCTGAGCGGTGGGGTTGATCACCGTCGGGCCCGTGTACGTCTTGATGACGCCCTTCGTGGTGTCCTGCATGTAGGCGTACTCACCGGGGGCCAGGATCAGGTCTCTCTTCTGGTTCTGCTCGCTCATCTGAAGCTCCTTGGTCGCTGCTGTTCGGACTACAGAGTGCGTTCTGTGTCCCTAAAAGCGTTTCTCTACTTCTGTTGAATCGATCGAGATTTCTTTGCGCGTTCACTGCGTGCCCTTGACGCAGTCGCTCCCTTTTCCTGAATGGATAGCTTTCATCAGCGGTCCATACAGGCTGACCTCGCTCGTCGAACTCTTTCGTCCAACCATGAGTTTCGAGGTAGAGCTCTTCCGCCCTCGCAAGCACTTCAATTGCGAGAGCCTTATGGGCTTTCTTGTGTTCCACCTGTCACCTACCGATCCCATGCTCCTTGAGGATGTCGGCAATATCGATGACGGTGTCGAGAGGGGCAAGCCACCCCTTCTCTTTCATCTTTCTGGTCGTGTCTGCTGCGGAGGCGGAGTGTTTTCCGTCTTTCTTCTCGTTCTCTTCACACGCCTCACCGAAGCAAACGAGAACTTTGTCCTCGTACTTCATTGCCCACTCCTTTAGGCAAAGAGGATGCTCGGCGAACAACGCCGAAACCCCCTCACACCACCGAGTGTTTCAGTCCACGCGCTTGTGGCGCATGGTGACTAGTTCTTCGGTAGGCGGATGAATGGAGCTAACCAGCTTCTCCACTTCCCCACTTCCATATCGAACCGTCATGTCCTCAGGCCCTACGGCGGGGATGGCATCGGTGACTTCTCCGCCATCGAGAGCCAGAGGCGCGATTTCCCCTTGAACAGGAGGCCGGAGAAGCTTGCGGTAGTGGCGAGCGAGGAGCGGGTAGTAGGGCTCAACTGCATTCGCCAGCTCATCCACAGCTTTCTCTAGCTCTTTGATTCTCTCGTCCTTGTTCATCTCAGGACCCCATTGCAAGCGTTCCTCACCCACTGGAGCGTCTCTTCGTGATTCACGTGAGCGACGATCATGATCGTGGGCGTGCTCAAGGGCTGAATGTTCCCATTGAGATCACCCAGGAGATGAAGGTACCCCTGCACCTGAACGATGATGGGCTCACCTTTTCGGATCTCTGGCGGGTTGATGCAGAGAGTAGCTCCAATCATGGGAGCGTCTTCTGCATGCAGGTAGCCGAGAGGATTTCCACCCGTGTCCAAAATCTTGAAGGGCATACCACTCTCCTTGGAAGACAAAGTGCTTCCTCACACTCTTATCTCGCCAAGTAGTGGTTCTCGTTCAGTAGTCTCCGAATCGTAGCCAAATAATGACGTGAAGAATGACGGCTACGATGAGCCAAACAACAAGCCGTTGCTCCTCCATGAAGCCTGAAATGATGATCCCAAGAAGAAGAGCCATGTGGATGAAAAGGTTCAAGAGAACCCAAAACACCGGTTACTCCAGTTCGAGGATTGCCAACCTACACCCACAAAACGGGCAGTACTGAATCTCCAGCCAACGCTGGTACCCAAACTCAGGGTCCTTGGTCCACATCCTCAAAAAGAACCGATTGCTTGCTCGGTCAACCTCGAAGCCGTAGCCAAGTTCCTTGATGAGCTCTGCGCAGGGAGATCTAGTTGAGTCGCAGTAATCAGCCATAGCGATTCCTCATACGAGCATCACGGCCTTGGAGGTATTGCTCGAGCTCTGCGTCCTGGGCGCCTTGGCTCATAAGTTCTTTAAGAGCCATGGGTTCCGGCACAGCATCGAGCAAAAGCTCGGCGACGGGCACGAGCTGGATTCGGCCTTCTCCATCAACGAAGAAGGCCACCTCTCTTTTTAGGTGCAGCTCTTTCGCTGCTACCGAGCCAAGCCCTAGAATGGCTTCGGCTCCTGTAAGTGCTACGAGTGTGAGGATGTTCTCTGGCATTGGTCGCTCCTATCAGGAGCTTCCACGGACATCCTCATAAGTGCAAGGGCTACTTGTCCCCTTGAACCTCGTCGCCCCTGCCTTTTCGAACAGCGTCCTTGCCGTAACGCTCGAGACACCAGTTGCACTCGTTCGAGCCGTCGAAGTTCTCTTGAGCAAGAACGGTCTGCTGCAACTCCGCGAACCACCACTTCAAATTCCATATGTCCTTGACCGGATGAGGAATATTGGTGGGTCCGTCGATGTAACCGTAGCCGAGAATGGCGAGAGCCCTCATGACCCCGAACGCCTCGCCGTAGTAGCCATCCCCGCAATCGAACGAGATCTTGGTCGAGTCCTGCCCTCTGTTTCTGAGGCAGTCTCGATGCGCGTGAAGCAAGAGTTGTACTTCTTCCTCCAACGCTGCTCGAAGGGGACCGATGTCTCGGAACGTTCTTCGCTCGTTGGCCTTTCTCACTTCGCCGGGGCCCACTTCTCGGAATCCTGGAGAACGGCCACTCCCTCGACGGTGGTGCCAAGATCTTTGCTGGCTTTCTCAACAGCGTCGACAGTCCCGTTGATCAGGTTGATGAGCTTGTACAGCAGAGTCACAAGAGCTTCGTGGAGGGTCTCCTTGGTGATCTGAAGTGTCTGCCCGTTATGATCATGTCTGTCGACAGAAACACTCCAGAAAATGGCCTTGGTTCGAGATTCCCGAAGACCGGAACTTCGGAAGATAGAAATCCCCCCGAACTCCATTCCGTAAAAGGCTTCTCCAAGAGACGAGATTTGGTGGATCAGGGTTTCGGTACCCAGGATTTGGTAGTCCACATCTGCATTGACGATCACGCGTCCTCCGTTTTCTCTTGCTGTTGGTTGTTCTGCGGCGGGCCGTTCTTCGCCAGCCCAATGCTCGCAACCATCAACGCCGTAGCGTCTTGGACGGTTACGAATAGATGTTCATGATCACCTTCACACTCCTCCGTCACCAAGAAGGGGAATCGAGGATGGGCATCCGATGACGCGTGAACAGCGTCAAGATAGATTCCCCATTCCTGCTGGTTAGTGACGAGTGTCCACCGTGTCTCCTCTGACGGTTGTGCGATCATGGTTTCCTCTCAATATGCTTGCCCTGCGCAAGTAAGGAACGAACGTTGGCTCGTTCTCCGAATTGAGCAGACCAAGGTTGTCCAGGTCGACGAGATAGCTGTCGTACTGGTCCATAAACAAGCCCCAAGGCGTGCTGTGGTGCTGCGCCACTTCCCACGTAACGTTTGCCTCGAATCCTAGATTCTCGGCAAGACTCCCCCACCGCAAACCAAGGCTCTTGTAGGTCAGGATAGATAGGAAGCACGTAAGAGCTTCTTGCTCTTCCGTTTTTGAGTAGACAAGAACTCTCTCGCTTTTCTTACCGAAGACAGCTTGTCCAAGCCCGAAATTGGGTAGGTGTTTTAGCTCTGGCTTTGCGACTAGCCAATGGCAGACCTCGTGCAGCACATCCTCCCCAGATAGATCGATGGGGAAGTTGAAGCGCTGCCCATCCCAAACATGGGCCTCAAGATCTTTCTTCGTCTTCTTGTGCATCTTGTAGGGGATCTGAAACTCCCGAATCAGGCGATGGGAGTTTATTAGACTGATTTCCCCAAATGGTGTCTTCACGCAACCTCCACTCGAGATACGACAAAGCCCCGGCTATGAGTATCAACCACAGCCATTGCCTCTTCAGCCACACCTTGAACCGGTGCAAGAGTGGCTTGCGTATGGTCCTAGCCCGAGGAAGGTCGTACACGCCTTTCTTCCAGCACCTCAAACAGTAGAAGGTGGTGTTCTCTTCTCCATTCTTGGTGAAGGTTGTGACACGCACTTCTCCAGTGAACTCCCAGCACTGGATGCACGTATGGTCACATTCGGCTAGCTCGGCTGGGTTCTTGTGGTTGTGGTCCGAGCCAAAGCAGATTTTTCTATAACATTCGCAGCGATTCGCTCCTCCTGGATAACCACAGTACTCACAAGAGTTGTGAGCCTCGGGAGGTTCTAGGAAGGAATCGCAGTTGCAGTTCCTAACGCCGCACAAGAAGACCCAACCATGCCAAGCAACCCATTGGTGTTTACACCACCTGTGCTTGCAACGAAGGCAGCGGATTTTGCAGCGTCTCGAATGCCCACGAGGGCCACAAGCATTCGGTCCTCCGCCCATATCTTCTGGATGGAGAATCGCTTCTGAGGTCATGTTGCCTCCAACGTCTCCTCTGGAGGCTTGAGGTCAAGATGAAGTTCCATGGTAGGGAACGCATGGGACCAATGCCCTTTGTCCACCTTGAGCGAGGAAAGCACGAGGCCCTCCTTGATCATCGACTCGACTTCCCCATCAATGATCTCGTTGGTCATCTGAGGGCTCACAATATCCAACTTGAGATGGATACCCAGGTAATCTTCCTTGGGTTCGAGATAGTCGAAGCGATAGATGTACTTGCCATTGAGTAGCGAGTACATGATCAGGTTCATCCTGAATTTGGCGATCACCCATCGCCTTGCGATTTCTTTTCCCAGATCTACTGCCGTGGGCATAGAACAATCCCGTCGATTGCACGAATCATGTTAAGAGCACAGTGCTCCGTTTCCTTATCCCCGTCTTCCACTGCGTAGCGACAAGCAATGGTGAGGATGTCTCTTGCCCTAGGCGTGTCTCTCATCGCATGGCGACAAGCCGCATCGAAGGCAATTTGACCTCTGGTAAGGACAACGTTTTGTGCTTCGCTCATGAGGGCTCCGAGTCGTCTAGATAGCCACTGGCTTTGGCATTCTTGATGCCAATAGCAGCAGCTTCGTGTCCTGCTTCATCTGGTGTATCGAAAGTGTTCTCACCGATGAAGGAATCGGTGTCGCATTCCTCACTATCCATGTTCGTGCCACCACACTGGCAGTTCCTATGGATCTGAATGAGGGCATGGTATTTAACGACTCCGTTGTGGGTGTGGCTCACGGAGCCGCACAGAAGCCGCGCGCCCATCAGATTCTCTCCAAGCGCCAACGCTTGCCGATCCACTTGTACTCAGACCACCAGCCTGTCAAAGGCCATACAAAGCCTGTGAGCTGCCAGCGAATGTGCTGTTGGGTTTCTTTGTCAACAACACGTGCGAGACGAAGGAAGAACCACTGGGCGATGAAATAGTTGAACCAACCGAGAACGGTGTTGGGAGGAAAATACACAAATCACCTCGGGTTGTTCTTCAAACGCAGAATGTGAAGGTCGTAGGTATGAAGGCAAGAGACTAAATGACAGACGGAGCAGTTACCGCAGGCTGGTTCCATATCGCATTTCAGCTTCCCGTCCTTGTGTGCCCAACGCACGCCTTCAACAACGAAGGTGGTGATGGCCAAGAACATCCCAAAGGTTTTGTCTCTCTTGGAAAGTTCTTCCTCCTCGACGAAATGAAGATCGTCTTTGAGGCAAACCAAATGGATGCTCATTGGAACGCCACACCTGGGGCAAGTCTCCTCTGACATAATTCACCCCTTCTTTGGAGACAGCTCAATGATCAGACGAGACATGTCTCCTGGAGAACTTGCGGACATAGCCGAGGAGACCGTTCTTTTTCCATTCTTGATTTCGCTAGCCCAGATCTCTAGGAGCTTGAGGGCACGATCTCTGATGTCCCCATCCTCCGCAGCGATGAAGACGTGCATTATGACGTCGTTCACCCCATCATCTCCTTGCGCCACTCAGGCAGCCCATCCACTGGATTGGGCGCCATCACATCAGCGAGCTTGAGAACAGCCTGATCAGCCTGAAGTGAGGCGTAGAGGGAATCGTCAGCGCCCTCGTAGTTCGCGAGGGCATGGGCAAATGCAGCAGCCCACACAGCCATTTCAAGAGCCTTCTTGTCATAGCCGTTCATGAGGTTGTTCCTTCTTCCCCGAGTTCACAGCGTAGTTGAGGATGAGACGGCCCTTTTGCGCTTCGAAGTATCGGGGATCGATAGTGCCTGATCTGATGCCCTGCACTATTTCTTCCATCGCATGGGCTATCTGTTCCTTCTCTTCGTCGTTCACGTCTCTTCCTTTCCCGTCCTTGAGACAAGCCAATACGATCAAGGCTATGCCACCAAGAGCCCCAACCTCATCGGGGATGTAGGCACTCACGCAGAACATAACGAGGCCCATCACCAACACGTAGGGCCAAGGAAAGCGGCTCATGATGTTTTCCCGTGTGCTGCATCCCATCGGCGCAGTTGGGCGGTATAGGCGTTGAACCAGTATTCGTTCTTGGCCTCCTTCGCCAAATCCAACCAGAAGAGAATCTCCTCACGAGTTTGGAGCATGCAACTCTTCCAATACTGCTGAGGCTCTTCAGAGTTCACAGCTTTCTCCTTTATGACTGCATGAGGCGCAGAAAGTAGACCAGAGAGAACTTGAGCTCGGTTGGGCCCACCGAGTATTCCACTGATTTCGGGATCAGCAGACCGCTCGAAATACCCTCATACAGGTCTTTCAAATCACGCAGGATCTTGGCTCGTCCTGGGTTATTGGGGTCGTTGCTCGGTGGTTTGAGAGCAGCCTCAAGCTCAGCGATGCGCTTGTCCTTAGCTTTGATCTGCTCCAACAAGTCAGCCACATCCCATCCGATGGCCATGTTTCATTTCTCCCCAAGGCGCTTCTTCAGCTCCCTGATTTCAGCGCGTAGTGTTCTACGTTCGGAGAGCGCCTCATGGGCGTCTCTGATGGCTTGATCGACAGTGGCCCCGTCGTAGCCAAAACAATCACGAGCCAACTCGACGGTCTCTCGCAGCTTCTCGTTCTCGGCTTTGATATCGAGATAGGCTTTGCTGGTGAGATGGCGATTGAGGGCCGCTTGGAGCTTCTCGTTTTCCTTGGTCAGAGCGAGCATGCCGTCCGCAGAGCGCTCCATGTCGAGATCGTAGGTCTTCTGAAGCTTGTCGAATTCACGCTTCAGATCGAAGTAGGCTTTGCTGTCGATCTCAGCCAACGCCTTCAGGCTGCCCGCAACGTCTATCTCGATGATTCGTTTTTGGCGCTCAATCTCATCCAAGCATTCCTCGATCAAAACGAGGGAAGCTTGGAGATCTACGCTGAGCGGTGTCTTCTTGCAGAGCTCACGTAGTTTCGTGTAGCGCTCTTCGCTCATGCCCGGCTCTTGAACTACGCCAGGCTTGGTGTCTTCGTTGGCATCAAAGTCGTAGCTCATGAGCAGGTGTTGCCTTTCTGGCGGCAGTAGCAATCAGAAGAGCAAGGGCATTGTTGAGGGGCCTCGTTGGCGTGTTCACAAAAATGTGGACTCTTCAACGTGTCCGCAGAGGTCGGCTCCTTGTGCTTGCGCAAAGCAGCCAAGTATTTCTCCAGATCTTCTTCTGTGAAATTGACTGTCCTGATGTCATCTCGATCTGTGCATGCAATATGGTCGAACAGAGAGATGGCAACCACAGGCTCATTCTCGAAGGCAGGCGTCTTGAAGATAGAAACGCGCAGGATGGGAGAGTCGTAGAAGTCCTCATCCACAACTTCAAGCTCTCCCTCTATGAGAGGCCCTGAGAGCGGATCCTGCCTGCTCATTCGACTGGCTCCACAGTCAGCTTGACCACGACTTGTTTCGTCCAAGCCGTATCGCACTTCCCACAGACGAAGCTCAAAGCCGTGGGCACGTTGGTGTTGGGATAGCTGAGATAGCTCTCCCTCAAGTCCATGACGACTGCCTCATCGCAACCAGGGCAAATGGAAGTCGCAAGGGCAGGCACATAGGTGCGCTTCCCCAGCTCGAGAACAGTGTCCAGGGGCTTGATGACAAGAGTGGGCATAAGTTTCTCTCCAGATCCTTATTCCCTTGTTTTACGAGTTGGATAGCGCCAGGTCAGCAGCCTTGGTTGCGGCCTGATCGTCCAGCTCATCGAGACAGGTTTGCATCATGTCTCGGGCATGCCTGTTCGCATCTCTCAGCTCCGTCTTCCCTTCTCGTTGGTTCAAAAGCGCCAACTGGTGGAAATAGTCCTTCATCTCTCTCAACATGAACTCGGCTGTCTTGGGCATGGAAGCATCCGCCTTCTGAAAGTGTTTCTTAGCGTTGTCGATCACACGGCGCAGTATCTGATGGCCATCGGGTGTGAGCCCTGTGAATTTGAGCCCATCGTGTAGGTAGCTGATTGGAAATCGCTCAACCAGCCTACCCAACGCATTGAAGAAGGATGATGCGAAGACAGCAGTGCCGCTAAAGTCCAGGTCGATGACATCCCCTTCGTTCAAGCCAGCCACAATCTTTTGGTAGAGAAGCTCCCCTTGCTCAGCCGTTACGCAGCAAGCGCTACCAGCGAGCTCAAGAACGTTGATCTTCATGACTTGCTACTCCTGTATTTCGCAAACTCTTCCTCAAGAGCTTCTCGCTTAGAGCGTTCCTCATCCCGTTCTTTACGAGCCTTGACCATGTCGTCGATCGCCTTTTTCGCAATGCGCTGGCCCTGAGCCAGGATTGAGTCTTCATCCATCAGCGTGGCGATGGTGTCGAGTAGATGCAGGACGATCAAGGGATCTATAGGAACTAGCCTTCCCTGTTCACGTGCCTTCTCTGCTTGTTGTCTCAGTAGGTCTAGGTTGAAGGCGGGCATGGATTCTTCTCCGTTGGCGTTACTCGGATGTAGTAGAGCTTCTCTCCTTCAGGGCGATCAGGGCGGCCTGTAACAGAGGCCATGGAGAGCTGAGTCCTGCCTGCCATAGCTTCAGCCAGGATCTCTTCCAGCTTCTCTACAGCACGGTCATGGTCGTCCATTCGCTGCTCCTTTCTTGCGCTTTATAAAACGCAAATGCGGGGTAGAAAGGCTGCCCCTCTGGACCCTCGACCCATAGGGGGAGAGCAGGATGGAGGGCAGCCGGTAGGCGCTGGAGCTACGTGGGAGGGCTACAGCAGGGGTGGAAGGTTGGGAAGGCAGCAGTTCCAATCGGGCGATTCAGTGCGAGATCGTTGCTCTTTTCTGTGCGAAAATAACACCCATATTAGCTAAAACATTGCCTGTGGAGCTTCTACAACTCAACTTCTTCCCACAAGCTTCCACATCACAACTTTTAGTTAGCACTGGATCCTCCCAGCTAAGAGTTAGCTAAGGAACGAAGGCTAAGTTACGGCTCAGCCCTCTCTAGACGTTATCTAGCTTAGCGTTAAGCCTGCGCTCTAAGAGTTAGGGCTCTACAACGCGCTAGCTATCGTTACATCGCAAGTTACGCTTAGCGTTCTACAGCTAACTCATACGTCAGCAAGCTAGCCTTAAGCTGTAGGCATCGGCGAGCTAACGGAGCGCTCTACGCGTAGCGGTTAACAAGGAACGGAAGCTAAGCCTTAACTTAGCTCCCTCTATTCTTATGTGTTGCCGACTGTCTGTAGCTAGTTCTACGAACCCGGAGCGCTGAGTCTTATGAGAGAGCTCTTCCACGAGTAGCTACGTACAGGAGGTCTACCTCAGGAAGCATAGTCAGGGACGCAAGCCTAACGATCCTATCCTTGGGCTAACCTGCTAGCTACAGCACCTGTACCAGATAGAACGTACAGTCATCCGTAGCCTAGAGCCAAAGATGAGAAGACTAAGACTAAATTAAAGGAGGGCGCAAAGAAGACCCACAGGGGTGGACCCCCGGGGTCCGCTTCTTACGGCATGGACTGCACGTAAGGAGCAGAAGCCTTCTTGATCTTGTTCTTCTCGATCTGCTTGTCGATCACATCGGAGAGCTTGGTTGCTCCCTTGGCGATACCCCCCACCACCACCCCCACCATGCTTGCGCCGACCGTGAAGCCAGCACCAGCGATGACCGCACCGCCGAAGGTCTTGATCTGAGGACCGAGGGAATTACGAAGAGCTGTCCACATGCGCGCCTCCTAAAAGGTTGAAGTACCGATCTCCAAGCTTATGCCCGCAACCATCGAAGTATTGCAGTCATCGTATATGGCTAGGGCTATCGAAAGGGGACCCAGGCCGTTTAAGAAGGGGGACAGTGTATAGCGAAACTTAGGGGGGAGTTTTAAGACCCCCACGGTACCAACCCCAGCGAAACGCATCCGTGCTATAGAGGCCACCGGTAGTACCATCACCAAAAATTTTTTCTTGGAGAAAACCACCATGGCTACGAAGACGGACAAGACTGAGAAGACGGAAGAGACCAAGAAGAAGGAGCCTGCTGACCTGAACTACAAGGAGGCTCCTATCTCCAAGCCGTTCTCTTCTCTGCGCTACGCACCCGAGCCTGTTGGCGAGTGCATCACGGTGTACGTCAACGGGGAGCTCGTAAAGGGCGTGGAGGACGCCAATATCGAGGAAGGTTGGGTGACGTACTGGGATGGCGCTCTCTGCAAGAAGATGGAGGGCGTTGTTCGCATCATTTCCTGGAAGGGATCTGATGTAACGAGCATCCCGGAGACGGAGGAGCAGAAGGCGGAGAAGAAGCGCAAGGCGGATGAGAAGGCCGCCAAGGAAGAGGCTGCCAAGAGCGCCTGAAACTATGGTTGTGGGGCCTCTAGGAAGGCTCTAAAAAAACGGAGGAGTGCTATTAGGAGTGGGGGATCCTAGTAGCACTCCTCTCACTTTATGCCGCCTTGGCCACAGTCTTGATGGATTGTTTCTCCGTCTCGACCATGGCCTTCTCGAGGATGTTCAGGACAGTGGTTGCTCCCGCACGGCGTCCGATGAGGAAGGCTGCTGTGACAGCCACGGCACCTCCCGTTGCGAGGAGCGCGATCTTGATCTTCTTGTTCACTTGACCACCTCCAGCACCGGCTCGTCCTTGGGGGTGTTGGTCTTCTGGGTGCTCCGAGCATGAGCCCGCTCGGCATCCTTGAAGGCCCGCCACGTCGCGAGCGTTCCGACGATGACGCCGGAGATGCCTGCGAAGGTAGCGATCACAGCAGCCTTGTTCACGGAGATCATCTTCACAACAGGGGTAATCATGGTTCGCCTCTTTCTCTGAAAACTGGAAGCAAGTTACGGGCTCACTTCCATAATGGTTATCTCCGAGAAAGTGGCGATTTTGCAGTTCCTAGTTGTTGGTTGATCCCTTGTTGAGTAGAGCCAGGAGGGTAAGCACTTCCTCGGAACTAAGATCGATTGCATCCCCATTCTCGTCCGCCAAGTACAGATCTGACATGGGGTGTTCTGGGCAACGATCGAGGATCTTCTGCATGCGCTTAGAGCATTCCTCGCACACCCAATAAGCTCCTTCGTTGATAACCAATCTGTCGTTAGACATCGACCGTCTCCAACCACTTCAGAGATTGAGCCGATCTCTCTTCGGATGTTGGTAACCCGCTGACCGACAACCACGCCTCATCATCGAGATATCGACCGTGCTTACCCGTACGACGAACAGCATCCAGAAGAGCCTTGGTGCGTTTGGAGGAGTACTGACATATCTCGACGGCGTACTCGCGAGCCAGCTCGACCTTCTCCTCTAGCGTCATCTCGGGCGTCATGGGTTTACCTAGTTCCCTGACGAGGAGAGCAGGAGCCGTCATGGTTCGCTGGGAAGTCGCACTCTGGGCGCCGGCAGTACTGCGAATGCTGGGCAGTACAGTCTTCAATCACAGCCCCCACCAGCTCATTAACCTTCTGGCTTGCCTCCTCCGAGCTGTTCCCCTTCTTCACGTGCTCGTCCCACAGCAAACCGACCAGCCAGATGAGGATGAAGGTGCGGATGTTTGAAGGGATCCTGGCGATGTCTTTGACGAGGAGCTCCCTCTTGTCCTTGCGAACCCCTGCCACTACCTCGCCGATGATGTCTTCCTTCGTCCTCTCGCTCATAACCCGAGCAATTTCCTTTCTTGGGCGGTGAGCTTGGCCAGGGCCTGCTTCTTCTGCATGTCTTCGGAAGAGTGATAGAGATCGACGGGGCTTTTCTCCAGGAGCCAGACCTTCCCATCTTCGAGAAGGACCGCGTCCCTTGAGATTGGGTCAGGGGCAGCACCCCATCCGTTGCACCTCTTTTTCGCTTCTTCTTCCGTGGTGAAGAAGCTGTACGAAGGGATATTCGTTCCATCGTTGTCCTGCGTGACGGGCTGCCAGACCTTGTCGATCTTCAGCTCCTTCGTCGTAGGAGCAACGTTCCTGGACTCGACCCACACCTCGAACTTCCTGTTCATGGTGAACATGACGGCGTGGATCTTGAGATCGAGGATGCAGAGCTTGATCACATCACTGTGATTGAGGACAACCTCGTTGCCCTCTTTGTCCATGATGATGGATGCCCGAACACCGTCTTCCTCGATAACGAGGATCTTTTCGCGGCGCTCTCCCAGAAAAAGGACCCAAACTGGAATCTCTGACCTCATGACTGAACCCTCTCAGGAATAGGAAGTTCGGTTACCTCTTCTTTGATCCCTATCCAGACAGGGATGGAGTTAGGGGTATCCGAGCCTTCCGCGTCGTACAGTAGCTCGATCTGCACCTTCAATCCGAAGACACAGATCTTGATGATTTTTTGGTCGTTGACGCGGATGACCCATTTTTTGTCGTTGAAGGAGACTTTGATGGTTCCTCCTTGAACGTCTTCTTCTATGAAGAGGTTACCCGGGTAATCCTGACCCTCTTTCGTAACCAGGACGGGGATCTTCACAGCGTCTCCTTCGCTCTCTTGGAGAGAGTGATCTGAACAGGACCGCCCTTCAGAGGGCAGCCCGGTGGAACTGAGTTTGAGTACATGGCTTTGATCTCAGCTCCGGTGAGTTGACAGCGTCGACTGAAGCCTTTGTTCGCAAGACCTCGCATCGGGCAGCGATAGCAAGAGTCCACTTCTACTTCGGGAACCTGGTCCTTCGTCATTCCCAGGGCTCGTAGCAAGAAAACCCGCAGTTGGTGTTGTACTTGTGGTCGCAATCGGGAGGACACTTCTTGCCCTGGAAGATCTGGTTCCAGACCGTTGTGACGTAGTCGAAGAGCTCCTTGTTGTTCTCGATGCCGTAGTGGTGTGCGATGACCGCAACGACTCGACGAACACGACCGGGAGTGAAGGAAGTGATGGGGCTGATGGAAGTCAGGATGGCTCCCACCGACACGACCTGTTCGATCATCGGCCCCTCGCCCTTAGGCCAATGCTCTAGAACAGTATCGATACGATGCAGATCCTCCAGCTCTCCTGGGCGAAGCTCTTCTTTCTCGATGCCTTCTGGTAGTGCCATTGGATCTCTCCTTTATTCGATCACTGCGATGAAGAGCAGGTCCTTCCCGTCCTTCATGAGAGCCTTCTCTTCGATGAGCAGCGTGCGCACCTCTCCGACGGTGAGAGGCATGATGCACAGCCCTCCATCCCACGAAAGGCACCCGTCTCCACTGCGTTGAACTCTCAGCTCGCCGACACCCTCGAAGTTGTCGTGGGGGAGATGAACCTTGACCACGTAGACCCTTGTGCTGAGCCCGCGGTTCCACTTCTTCAGCTCCTGGTTCTCGACAGCGAGCCCGATCATGTCCCTCCAGTTGGGAAGGAGCATGTCCATCTCACCGATGCTGAACCCACCACGCTCGGCGAGTCGAGGCAGAGACTGAGAAGAACTCCATTTGTTGACATACGCGTTGTACGCCAGCTCGGCCACGGGCCAGGGGATCCAATTTGGATCGCCAGGACGGAATGCCTTGTCGTGGTGGACCTGAAGAGGGAAGCGAGCTGGAGAATCGGGCTGCCTCCGCATCTCTTCGATCTCACGGATCAGTGAGCGAATGGCGCTGGCCATGGCCAATTCCCCGTTGGTAGAGGAAGG
>JACCDR011090972.1_pt1 | contig 69995 bp, 50 predicted proteins | sample 7446431 | NCBI WGS metagenome assembly JACCDR01 (sample SAMN15323443, study PRJNA562643) | freshwater metagenome | isolation source: river surface water | place: USA:Blue River Watershed | collected 2017-08-17 | reverse complement strand
TGCCGGTTTGCCTTTGCTGGCCTTGCTCTTGGTCGCCTGCTATTTGGTCGACCGCAAAACATGGCCTGAAGCAGGCCTGCGCGATTGGATGACTATGCGCTTTCGTTTGACCGTCGTCGCCACCTTGGCTTGCTTGCTCGGCGCTGCAGCGACCTGATATGCACTACCGCATAGAAGCTGCTGACCTACACGCCCATCTGTATGGCGTGACACTCACCATCGACCAACCTGACACACATCAACGCGTGTCTCTGCCTGTGTGGATTGCAGGTAGCTACATGGTGCGCGAGTTTGCTAAACAAATCACGGGCATCGCTGCGCAACAAGGCCAACGTAAGCTCGCCGTAAAACAACTCGACAAAGCCACTTGGACCGTTGACTGCGAAGCAGGACAACCGCTAACCCTGCACTACCAAGTACACGCGCACGACGACTCTGTGCGCACGGCGTGGCTCACGACCGAGCGCGGATTTTTCAACGGAACAAGTTTGTGTTTGCGAGCCGAGGGCTTGGCCGATGTGCCGCATCAGCTGGAGTTGGTGGCTAAGTCGTTCAACGCGCACACGGCTGAGAAGTGGCAAGTGGCCACAGGCCTCACGCCGCTCAAAACCGACCGCCAAGGCTTTGGCACCTACGTGGCTGCCAACTACGATGAATTGGTGGACTGCCCTGTCGAAATGGGCACATTTTGGAGCGGCAGCTTCAAAGCCTGCGGCATTGAGCACCGATTTGTGGTGGCCGGTACCACGCCTGCGTTTGACGGCGAACGCTTGCTGCGTGACAGCCAAAAAATTTGCGAAACCGCCATCCGTTTTTGGCACGGCAAAAAACATTCGGCCACGCCCCACAAAAACTATGTGTTCATGCTCAACGCCGTGGCCGATGGCTACGGTGGCTTAGAGCACCGCAATTCCACCGCCCTCATTTGCAACCGTGTTGACTTGCCGCGACTCAACGACGCCAAACAAAGCGAGGGCTACACCACGCTCTTGGGCCTCATCAGCCACGAATACTTTCACACGTGGAACGTCAAGCGCTTGCGCCCTGCCGAGTTTACAAGCTACGACTACACCCAAGAAAACTACACCGAGCTGTTGTGGTTCTTTGAAGGCTTCACCAGCTACTACGACGACTTGCTGCTGCGCCGCGCGGGTCTGATTGACGACGCGCAATACCTCAAGCTCTTGGGCAAAACCATCAACCAAGTGCTGCAAACGCCGGGGCGCGAAGTGCACAGCGTGGCCCAGTCGAGCTTTGAAGCGTGGACCAAGTACTACCGCCAAGACGCCAACAGCCCCAACCTCACCGTGAGCTACTACACCAAGGGGGCATTGGTGGCCTTGTGCCTCGACCTCTCGCTGCGCCAGCATGGCGTGAAAAACCACAGCGTGTCGCTGGACGACGTGATGCGTGGTTTATGGGCACATTGCTGCACGGGCAAAAACAAGGGGCCGATGACCGAGGCCGATGTGCTGGCTGTTCTGAAAGAACTCACAGGCCGCTCTTGGGCCACAGAGTTCAAAGCGTGGGTGCATGGCACGCGCGACTTGCCATTAGACAAACTACTCGCTCATCACGGCGTGAGCGTGCAACACGACCCCGCGCCCTTGGCCCAACGCTTAGGCTTGCGCGTGACAGAAGACCACAGCGTGCAGATCAAAACTGTGCTCAGTGGCAGCGCTGCGCACAAGGCGAGTTTTGCGCCTGGCGACGAGTGGCTGGGGATAGAAGTGGCCGGCAAACCAGCCTCGCAAACACCCTCAGCTTGGCGCATGAAAAAGCTAGACGACTTGCTGCTCTACGCAGGCACGGCCAAGAAAGTGACTGCGCTCATCAGCCGAGACCGTCAACTGCTGCGCCTGAACCTCACGTTGCCCGATGCGAAAGCCAACACCACGTGGCGTCTCATGCAGGACAACCCCAAACTGATTGGACGCTGGCTAGGCCTATAGTTCAGATAACGATTTTCAAAACCTCTTTCACATTTTTGGGAGCCCCACATGAGCTACGAATTCATCACCGTCCACACCGAAGCCGACAAAGTGGGCGTCATCACCCTCAACCGCCCCAAGCAACTCAACGCCTTGAACGCAGGCTTGATGATTGAGCTGGGCCAAGCCCTCAAGGCCTTTGATGCCGACGAGCACATTGGCTGCATGGTCATCACCGGTAGCGAAAAAGCATTTGCCGCGGGCGCTGACATTGGCGCCATGGCCACCTACAGCTTTGCCGATGTGTACAAGAACGACTACATCACCCGCGACTGGGAAACCATTCGCACCATCCGCAAGCCCGTGATTGCAGCCGTGAGCGGCTTCGCTTTGGGCGGCGGCTGCGAACTGGCCATGATGTGCGACTTCATCATCGCCGCTGACAACGCCAAGTTTGGCCAGCCCGAAATCAAACTGGGGGTCATCCCAGGCGCGGGCGGCACTCAGCGTTTGCCACGCGCGGTCGGCAAGTCCAAAGCCATGGACATGGCTTTGACTGGCCGCATGATGGACGCGGTGGAAGCCGAACGTTCAGGCTTGGTCAGCCGCGTGGTACCACTGGACAAGTTGATGGAAGAAACCTTGGGTGCCGCTTTGGCGATTTGCAGCTTCTCGCAAATCGCCGCCATGGCCGCCAAAGAGTCGGTCAACCGTGCGTTTGAAGGCACCTTGGCCGATGGCGTGATGTTTGAGCGCCGCATGTTCCATGCGCTGTTTGCCACCGCCGACCAAAAAGAAGGCATGGATGCGTTTGTCAACAAACGCCCAGCCAGCTTCAAAAACCAATAAATCAGGCCAGCGCTAAATGCCCACAAGTTGTGGACTTTTAGCGCTTCGCTACCATGCAGACGATCTGATTCAGAAAGCCCCGTATGGAACTCTTGACCGACCCACAAACGTGGATTGCCTTTGCCACCCTCACCGCGCTCGAACTGGTGCTGGGCATCGACAACATCATCTTCATCTCGATCTTGGTGGATAAGCTTCCTCCTGAGAAACGGGAATGGGTACGTCGTGTGGGTTTATTCATGGCCATGTTCATGCGCATTGGTTTATTGCTGCTGCTGTCCGTCATCGTGGGACTGGTCGAACCTTTGTTCACGGCATTTGGTCAAGCCATTTCAGGGCGTGACCTCATTTTGATTTTGGGCGGTTTGTTCCTCATTTGGAAAAGCACCGGTGAAATTCACCAATCCCTCGAAGGCGAAGAAGAGCATGGCAGTGGCGCTGCGGTCAAGTCTGTGGCCTCGGTGATTTTGCAAATCATGGTGATTGATTTGGTGTTCTCACTAGATTCCATCATCACGGCTGTGGGCATGGTCGATGAAGTGGCCATCATGATTGCAGCCGTGATTGCATCCGTTGGTTTGATGATGGCGTTTGCGTCCGGTATTGGTCGCTTCGTCTCCAACCACCCCTCCATCAAAATGCTGGCACTCACCTTTTTGGTCGTCGTCGGTGTTGTGCTGATGGCAGAAGGTTTGGGTCACCACATTCCGAAGGGCTACATCTACTTCGCCATGGCGTTCTCAGTGATTGTGGAAATGCTCAATATTCGCTTTCGCAAACGCGCCCCAAAAGTGGTGCAACTACACCAAAGCACCCCCTGATATACGGGTCAGTCCCCGTATACAAACTGTATCCAGCGCTCACTAAAATGGTCGTGAAAACCAAGAGTTTTTACGACCATTCATGACCAGTTCAGCCCCCCCCTCACAAAACGTCAGCATTCACACACAGGCATGGCTCATGCTGATGTGTGGCTTGGTGTACTTTTATGCCTTCCAACTCAATATGCATTGGTTTTCAGATTGGTTGGAGTTCTCGCCCGGGGTGAATTGGATATTTATCCCCAGTGGCTTGCGCTTGCTATTTGTATTGGTGCTGGTTGGAACTGGCGCAACAGGCATTGTGTTGGGCTCTATCGCCATCAACTACCTGCTAGGAGATCCAGAGGCACACCTTTTCAATATGGTGACTGCGATCATTTCAGGCACTGCGCCTTATTTGGCGCGCTATTTGTCCATCACGTGGCTGCATTTGGATGCACACCTCGCCAACTTGAGTGGAAACACTTTGTTCAAGGTGTCAGTGCTGTTTGCCATCATCAATGCGCTCACGCATCAAGTGTGGTTTTATCTGACGGGTAGAACAGAAAACCTGATCGGTAGCTTCACAGCCATGGCGGTGGGTGATTGGTTCGGAACTGTGCTTGTCCTCGCCACGGCAGGCCTTGGAATCAAACTTTTCAAACTGCACCGAAGTTCAGTTCTGTGACAAAGAAAAAACCTACAGGCAGACATTACTCAGACTAACTTGGTCAAGTCTAGACCCAAGTCAACTAGACCATAACGACTTAAAAAGTCCTGTAACAAGCACCCTGTCAGCTTCTGGAAGAGCGGTAACTTGCTGTTCAAGCAATTCTGCAACCTCCGTTGCATGATCAGAAAAACCATCCTCATCAATCGCCGTGAGTAGATCAGGATTCACATTCAACCCCGAGTGCTTGCGCAAATATGAAAATAACGAGCTAAGCGCTTGATTTTCTGCATCCCACCAAGCAACATCATCATCTTCTGCTGCTGATTTGTGACGCAGAATGCAATCTTTGAGTTCTACCAATAAAACATCTCTCTCTTTGTTGGTAGAGGACTCAGACCAAAGATTGAGCATGTGTACGTTTGTAACCCAACCTGCTTGTGTGATAACGGGAAGCGCCTCTTCCAATTCAATGCCAAGACCGTAAGCATCACACTGTGGGCAAATTGGATGACACTTTTTCTCATCAACAGTTTGCAAAGCCCCAAGTGTCTTGAAGTTCGGCTTCAACAGATCTTTACTCGCTGATACTGTCTCTTTTTCTACCCACACCAAGTCTGTATCACAGTGTTTGCAGCGAGCTCCTGTAAGCAGATCAAATAAGTTTGAGTTCATGTTTTTTACCGCCTTTAAAAGAAGCACTCTTAGACTTCTTGCGTCAGCTTTGATATGACTTCCTCAAAACGTTCACTTGCTTTCTGAAAGTCAATGAACTCTTCTCCACCAACCTCGTGAGAAGTGTCAAAGAGACTTGGATAAGACTCTTTAATTAATTTGAAATTCTCAAAGAAACGCTGAGGTCCCAACACCTGCCATACCAACTCGTCTGGCGAATCTTTAGAGATCAACCACGCACCGAACGAAACCAAGTCGTTCTTTACCCTGTAAGAGATGTATCGATCGATCCCAACTTTTCCAGTTCTTTGCTGACCACCCAATTTCGCTTGACCATCTTTCGATGTGAGCTTGTGTGGACGGAAGCCTTTGACACCTTCAGATTTCTTAGCGGCAGTTTCTGCAGATAGGTCGTATTTACTGGACAGCTGACTAGAAAATTCGCTTAACTGATGTGAACATTCAGCTTCCAGTGTTTTCGTGGTGGATGCTGTACGAGCTTTGCGCAGTGGCTTTTTTGTTGCCAATACTTCTGCGCACAAATTCATGATTTCTGAATTCCCACGAACTCGTGCATTTTCTTGAAGAGCCAAGATCTCTTGAGCTGTGAGCTCGTTGATTTTTTCTTTTGTCCAGCTAATTGCCATAAATTTCTAAAATTAAGTTATCTCTTATATTTTAGATGTTTACAACACTACGCTTGTCCGTTTGAAGGACAACGACAGCCTCAAGCAAAGAAGCGTGACGCCTCAAAGCCGTTGGCTTGAGCGTCCTGTTTCGGCACGGTTAACTTGTCCTTCAAACGGACAATCGAACTCAAAAATACGCTTCTGTTGCTTGTACAGGCTCCCAAGCTGTAGCTGGATTTAGCTGAACCTTCTGATAAACATCGTTCAAGAACTTAGCTCTATCAGCCACTGATCTACCAGTCTGATTGATCAAGGTCTCTCTCAAGGGATGATGACTGCCGATGAAGAATTCATTTCTTGTGTGCAGTCGCTTCAGTAGTTCAACAGATGGGATGCGGTCGAACTTTCCATTCATACCGCGATTGCATTGCTGACACGACAGAACCAAGTTCCATACGCCATCAACAGCTAATCCGTAATTCTGATGTTTCAACTTATGCGGAAAGAAGTGATCAACATCTACATTCATACCCTCGCCAAGCAAGGTCAACTCACTGAAGCAATAAAAGCATCTGCCCTTTTGATAGCCATTTAATGCATTGCGACTGCTTGTTACGCTCTTGCGTCTCATGCTCTGATCGAAAGTGAACATTTCGCCCACTTCGTGATCATGTTGAACATTCAGAAGGTTTGCTGATATTCCCAAATTCCAAGCCGTTTCAACCAATCGCCAGCGTGCCTCAACTTCTTGAACCAGATTGATTGACTGAGTTCCCTCTGCAAGTTTCGAAAATTCATCTGTGATTCGGATTCCTCTGCTCTCACGCCTTTCGTCTTGAAAGAACTTGTGCATGACAGGGGAAGACCCAACCACATGAAAAGCATCAATCACATTTGTGAACCCATGCCCCACAGTGACATCAACCAATTTATTCAAGTCACGATCCTGATTGAAAGACACACATGCTTGTATGAACTTCCCATTTTTTGTCGTGATTTGTTTGGGCGCATCAGACAAATGCCGAGCAATGTGCTTTGCAAATGCAGGGGCTAAATCTTCTAGTTTTATTAACTGACCTGATTTGGGATTAAGTTCGAGGAGTGCAGAGGCAAGTGCGAACTTGTAACTTGCAGTGTTTCGTCCATAAAGTACAACTCCGCGCCAACAGTCTTCAACTGATGGGGATGATGGAATGAATGGAATGGAATCCATAAAACTCAACGAGTCCCAAGCTCCATCAACACAGACTCCCACGCCACAGCATCACGCCCCATGCTGTCAGAGTTATCCCACGATGAAACTGTTTTGAAGCCAAGATCCTCGAAGATTGACTTAAGGCGATTGGCTTGATTAGGAATGAACAGCCTGCCGTTTTGATCCCTGTTTTCTGAGACTACATCTAATCGTTTACTTGGAACAGAGAACAACAGTCGTCCACCCACCTTAAGGCACGTCTTGATTGTTTTTGCAGCATCTAGAAGCTGATCAACTTCAATGTGCATCAGTACTGCTGAGCAAAGCACTCCTTCAAATCCACCATCGAACGGAACTGACAAGTCAGGCAATGCGCCCTGAATGATTCGATCTTTAAGTTCTGGATGAATCTCTTGGGCAATCTCAACAAGCTGTGGAGTTGGGTCAACGCCATAACAGTCGTAACCCAACTTATGAAGCACTGCCAGATCTCGACCAGATCCACAGCCAATATCCAAGACCTTCAAGCCAGTTGTGAATGTCTCTGAGAAATGCTTTGAAAGATCACTGACAACAGATTCGTAACGCTCAGCTACTTCTCTTGCGTTGTCTCTGTAAAAGTTGATAGTTGACTGATCCATATTGGCACTGATCGTATCAGCCGAGTATGAGCCTAATATCTAAACGTTTTATTACATAACGCTTAGCGTTTCAAATTCCTCTTAATGAAGTCAAGAGTAAGCTGCTCAGCCTTTTGAGTTGCATCTTTGTTGTAGGTGTAGACAACAGTCTTTCCGTTTGCTGCGCGCTTGGTAAAGCCACTTCTTGATTTGCAGTTCCAGCAGTGTGTCGCATCTTTCAACACATGAGCTTCAAAGTTTTTTCTTCCGCTAGCTTTAAATGCATCGAACGTTTCTTGGTCATCCTCTGGCGGCGTTTCAGTGTCCAAGTCGCCAGCCAAGAACAATACGGGCGTATTGGCATCTCTATCTAGCAGGTATGCATCTTTTTCTCCGCCAGCCCTCCTCAGTGAAGTCATCGTTCTGCCATACAAAGAAACGATCGAATTTAACCGTGGCGTGTTTGGAGAAATGCGATCAGCATACTTTTCACTAGCGGCAACAAGCAGCGTCATGGCACCTAATGACTCACCCAATCCAAAAATATTTCTTCCGTCTACGAATCCGAGATTATTCAACTCTTTAACAGCATCAAAAACATCCTTAGCTGTTCGACCTAACCCTGGATCTTGAGGAACAACGCAATTAATCTTCCCATTTCTCATTGTTTCAAGAGAGTAAGCAATCATCCCGTTGTCTAAAGCTAAATCAATCCAGCTTCTAACAGTTTCTAGGTTTTCAGAAACGCCATTGCAAGAGGGCATGACAATCAGCACAGGATATTTTTTAGCAGGGTCAAAATCAGAGGGCACTATCAAACCGTTGTGATAGTTAGTCAGCATCCCGCGTTTTTGAGGCGTTGGGTTGAACTTCAAGTCTGGATGCTTTAGCACCTGTGCCTCGAACTCTGTGTAGTTTGCGTAAAACATCTTCAAGCGCTCAGGAGATGGCTGACTTGCTACCAAAGCTGGCAAAAAAGCCAAAATACCAGACAAGAGTTTCATTAAGAACGCTGCGCTTGATCGGTTTTCCGTAATTATTTTCATGTGGATCTCGTGATTTCTTTATTCAATTGTTATCGAATTGATCCATACATAAACTGGTTATTACCCTTGCATTCATATAACTAAGCAAGGGTTTTTATTTTTCCCTTCAACCTTAGATAACCTTGAACATAGCAACTTAATGCTCAAGGAATAGATTGACAAAGAAAAAACCCACAGCCTAAAAGACTGTGGGTTTTTATTTTGGTGGTGGTAGCGGGATTTGAACCTGCGACATCAGCATTATGAATGCTGCGCTCTAACCAACTGAGCTATACCACCGACAGGCCGACATTGTAAACCATTTTGCAGTCGGCTTACTCCAGCACCTTGAACATCAGGGCAGAAAAGAAGCCCGTGAGTGTGGCCAAGCCCACCCAATTTGGGGGCGCCAAATGCGCGGCCTCTGGCAGCATGGCTGCACAAATCATGGTGAGCATGGCACCCGCGGCCACCCCTTCAATAAAAACCATCGCATGATGAGGCACCCACTCTCCCATCATCGCGCCAAATGCGGCACTGAATGCCGTCATCAACACCAGTGACAACCACATGGTCAAAATGCGTTGCACACTCATGCCTTGCATACGCATTTGCGCAGAGCTAGACAGGGCTTCTGGCAAGTTTGACAAGAACAAGCCTGCCAACAAGGTGTACGGCAACACCTCCCAAAACACCACCGGCGATCCTGCTTGTAATTGTGTTGCGACCGTTGCCATGAGCACAGTACCCACAACAAAACTCTCGGGCAAACCATCTAACAAATTACCCAGCCAAATCGCCACTGCCGCATTGTCGTGACCCTCGTGCTTTTGCTTGAGCTCATGCGCAGTCGGCAAAGGTTGCGTGTGGTGTTGCGGCAAATGGGCCCGCTCCATCATGATTTTTGAAATCAATGATGCGGTTTTACGCAAATATCCGCCGTGCTCAATCAACAACCAATCCAGCAATACAAAAAGTATCCCTCCTGCTAAAGCCCCCTCCACCAGATGAAAGAAGTTACGTATTTCTTGCGCACGTAGCTCGGCGGAGGCTGCACGCGTGAAAGCATCAATGGAAGGAGAGACCAACTCAATCGCCAAGGCAGATAACAAAGCCCCCGCGCCGAAGGCCGCCATCAAACCAATGATGCGTTTGGGCATCTTGAAATAAATCCCCAGCAAAGCTCCGATTAACAAGGACACCGAACACATGCCACCGAGGATGAAGGCCCAAACGATGTAAATGTCCATTTGAATTCAGTCTTCTTCAAGCGATGCAAGCACACCAAAACTACGCTGTGCGTAAGCCAAACCGTGACCTGCCTGCACACCGAAATCGAGCACTTGACCAATCAAGATGTCGTGATCACCCGCAGACACCACTTGAGCAATGCGGCAATCGAACCAAGCAATCACACCCTCTAAGCGCGGATGTTGATTCACACCACGTATCAGTGACTGCCCTGCAAAGCGTTCTTTCTGCGAGCCTTGGGCAAATTTGAGTGCCACATCTTTCTGCTGAGCACCTAACACGTTGACCATGTAGCCGCCCGCATGGACAAACGCATCATGGCTGAGCGAACTCTTGCGCACACTCCACAGCACCATGGCAGGGTCAAGCGACACGGTGTTGAAAGAGTTGCAGGTCATGCCCCAGTCTTGGCTTTGGGTATGGGCAGTCACCACGGTCACGCCAGTGGTGAAGCAGCTCATCGCGTCTTTGATGTTCACGCCGTGCTTTCAGATCTATTTATAAAAACGCCAGTGCGTCTTGTGCGGCCACGCGGCCTTCGTCGGTGGGGACAACCCACACCTCAATGCCACTATTGTCGGCGTGAATCGAAACCACGCGGTCACCTGTAGCTTTTGCGTTGCGCATGGCATCCACTTCAACACCAAGGTAGGTCAGCGCGTCACCCACTTGTTGGCGCAGCACAGCATCGTGCTCGCCAATGCCGCCTGTGAAGGCCAGCACATCAAGACCGCCAATACAAGCGCTGAGTGCGCCAATTTCGCGCACCACGCGATGCGCAAACAAATCGGTCGCAAAACGTGCGGCTTGTGTTTTGGAAGCGCGCAAGGTTCGCATGTCAGCACTCTCGCCCGACACGCCCAACAAGCCACTTTGTTTGTAGAGCATTTTTTGAATTTGATCGTGGCTCCAGCCTTGCTCCATCAAGTACAGCAAGACGCCAGGGTCCAGCGCACCACTGCGTGTGCCCATCATCAAACCATCGAGTGCTGAAAAGCCCATGGTGGTGGCACGACTTTGGTGGTCAGTCGTGGCACACACGCTCGCCCCATTACCCAAATGCGCCATGACCACACGGCCTGCAGAACGAGGCACTTCGCGTTGCAACACTTGGCTCACGTATTGGTAAGACAAGCCATGAAACCCGTAGCGACGCACACCTTGTTCGGTGAGCTTTTGGTCAATCGCAAACGTGGTTTCTAACGGCGAGAGTGTGCGGTGAAACGCCGTGTCAAAGCACGCCACTTGCGGGACATCACCAAACGATTCTGCAAATGCGTTGATGCCGGCCAAGTTGTGCGGCTGATGCAAAGGTGCGAGGGCGTTGAGCGTGGAGAGTTGCGCCATGACGTCAGACGTCACGCGCACACTGCGGCTGTAATGCGCACCGCCATGCACCACGCGGTGCGCGATGGCTTGCACACGCAAATGCGCAAAACGTGTAGTCAGCAAATGTTTCAGCGTGCTGAGCGCTGCATCAAACACATCTTGTGCGGGTTGCACGACCACAGACGCAGACTCTTTCGGCTGATCAGCAGCACAAAAGCTGATACGAGGTTGACCTGAAGGCTCTAAGCCTTCAATGTTGCCCGTGACTTCGGCTTCGCCAATGCACGCATCAGCCCCCGCCCCTTGAATCGGATAGAGCGCGAACTTGAGGCTCGACGATCCCGCGTTGACAGACAGGATACTCATGCAGGATGTGTGCGGTAGTGGTGCGCGATGAGCTTGGCCAACAAGGCCGAAGCGCTCCGCGTAGTCGCGGTATCGGCGCGGCTGGTCAGGGCAATCGGCACACGTGCACCCAACACCACACCAGAGCCGGAAGCACCAGCCAAGTACTCAAGTTGCTTGGCCATCATATTGCCCGACTCCAAATCAGGGGCCATCAAGATGTCGGCATCTCCCGCCACCGCCGAAGCGATGTGTTTGATTTGTGCGGCGTGACTTGACACCGCGTTGTCAAACGCGAGCGGACCATCGAGCAAGCCGCCTTTGATTTGCCCACGATCCGCCATCTTGCACAAAGCGGCCGCATCGAGCGTGGAAGGAATGCTGGGGTTGACGGTTTCTACAGCGGACAAGATCGCCACTTTGGGTTGGGCCACCCCCATGATCTGCGCAAACAAAATGGCGTTTTGCACGATGTCTGCTTTTTCGGCCAATGTGGGCGCGATGTTGAGCGCAGCGTCGGTGATGTACAGCGGCTTGGGGTACATGGGGGCTTCAAAGCGAAACACATGCGACATGCGGCGTCCGGTGCGCAAGCCTTTTTGCGAGACCACCGCATGAATCAACTCATCGGTGTGCAAGCTGCCTTTCATCAAAGCCTCTAGCTTTTTGTCCGCGGCCATTTGCGCCGCTAACTCGGCAGCTTCGTGGCTGTGTGCCACATCGATCACTTCGATGTGGGTCAAATCAATACCCGCCGCAGCAGCCACTGCACGTAATTTTTTCTCTGGCGCAATCAACACCGCATGGATGAGTCCGGCATGATGCGCATCCAACGCACCTTGCAACGAATCAGCATCGCAGGGATGCACGACACCGCAGCGAACGGGCTCCAATGCTGCACCGAGCGCCAGCAAATTGGCGTGACGTTGTTCGGGGTCAAACAAACTGATGTGCGGTGCGTGAATGCGTGGCATGCGCAGCTTCTCAGTCGGCGCCATGACTTTGGCTACCCCGTACAACACACGCTCGCCTTTTTGGTTGACCAACGAACAATCCAGCTCTACGGTTTTTTTATCGTCATGCTTGGCTGTGCACGTGACGGTCACGTTCAAGGTGTCACCCACACGCACAGGACGACTGAAGTGCAAGTTCTGTTCTAAATAAATCGTGCCCGGCCCCGGGAACACCGTGCCCAGCACCGTGCTGATGAGCGAGCCTCCCCACATACCATGACCAATCACGCCATGAAACAACGTGGCATTCGCGTATTCGGGGTCCAGATGCGCGGGGTTGGTGTCACCCGACACAGCCGCAAAGGCTTGAATATCGGCCACCGTGAGCGTACGTACCAAGCGCGCTACTTGGCCCACCACGATGTCGTCATAGGGATGATTTTCAAGCCACTGGTTGTTGGGGTCGTTGGTGGTTTCGGTGATGTCGTTCATGGGTCTCTTCAGTTCACGGCGTGGCTGCCGGCATCTACATAAATAGTCTGACCTGTCATGCCGCTGGCGGCATCGGTGCACAAGAAGGTGCTGAGGTTGGCAATTTCTTCCAGCGTGACCAAACGGCCCAAGGGCGCTTTGGCAATGTTGTTTTGCATCAGCGTATCAAACGCCTCTATGCCGGAAGCCGCACGCGTGAGAATGGGGCCTGGTGACACCGCATACACACGCACGCCTTGTGGCCCCAACTCCAAGGCCATGTAACGCACCAACGATTCAAGTGCAGCCTTCACTGGCCCCATCAAACCGTAATGGGGCACGGCTTCGTCTGCCCCTAGGTAAGACATGGTGACCATGCTGCCGCCTTGCGTCATGTGCGGCGCGCACAACTTGGCAAGCGTGGCAAACGAATGGCACGACACCTCCATCGCGCGGGCAAAGCCTGCGCTCGAACTGTCAATCACTCGGCCATGTAAGTCGGCCAAAGGCGCCCAAGCAATGGAGTGAATCACAAAGTCCAAGCGGCCGAGTTTGGCAACGGCATAGGCCACAAGTTTTTCAAGCTCTTCAGGAGTTTCGATGTTGCAGGTTTGCAAGTCCATGCCTAAAGGTTGCGTGAGAGGCTCGACATACGCACGCGCTTTGTCGTTCAAGCACGAGGCGACCACCTCTGCTCCCATCGCTTGCGCTTGACGCGCACAGCCCCATGCAATGCTGTGTTCGTTGGCCAAGCCAAGCACCAAACCTTTTTTGCCTTGCAAATCGAATGCGGACAACGGATTCATAAAAATTCCTCAAAACCGCCGATGGGTTCAAATCGACCTGCCACAAAACGCAAACGTGTCGGACCAGGCATGGCCCGCTGAGCCACGGAGTGACGCGGGTCACCGGGATAGCACAAATTGCGCAAGCCATCTTCATCAAAGGCTTCTGGCAACACCACAGGTGGGGTTTGAGCTTTGGCTGCAGCCAAGACCTCGCCCGTGTGTGCATACGGCAGCAACGACACCAACGTCATGATTTGCGGCGGCGCCAGCGGCACCTCGCCTGCCCAGTAGCGGTGAAGTGCATCCATGGGTGTGAGCCACACGCTATCAATGGCTTCCACGTTGTCGTGAATGGGTTGCTGCCCTTGCGGCAGTGCCGCCATAAAAAAACGGGTGTCAAAACGTTTGTTCGTCACCGAGGGTTGAATGGGTGTGATCCACCTCGACCAAGGCGCCAGGTGTTGCGTGTCGACACACAAGCCGGCGCTTTGCAACACGTCGGCAAAAGACGCACCACCGTGTAAGGCTTGTTGCCAATGCTGACGCTGCACAGCATCGTGCACATCTCGGTCTGATGGACGGGTAGCAAAGCGGGCGTACAACACGCCACACTCTTCGAGCACTTCACGCACCGCCGCCACATACAAACCTGCAGCAGTGTGTACAGATAAATCAGACTCGCCCAAAGCCCCGTGCAGCATCTGTGGGGATGCATCTAAATAAGTATGCAAATTGGGCGCGCAATCCGCATCGTCTAATTTGCCACCCGGAAAAACAAACACGCCACCCAACACGGCCGAGGCCGTGTGACGGCGCAGCAAAAAGACCTGCAGGCCTTTTTGGGGCTCATCACGTAACAACACCACCGTGGCCGAAGCCCGCGGTGGTGTTGTGACGATTTCGCTGTTAAGTTGCATCAACCGCAGCGATCAATCCAATTATTTGCCTTGGTAGGCCACGTCAGCGCGACGGTTCTGCGCCCAAGCGGCTTCATCGTGACCTGCTGCTTTTGGTTTTTCGCTACCGAAGCTCACGGGTTCAGCTTGGCTGTCTTTCACGCCATAAGCTTTCAAACCACGCACAACAGCTTCCGCACGCTTTTGACCCAAAGCCAAGTTGTATTCACGGCCACCGCGCTCGTCGGCATTGCCTTCCACGCGCACTTTCAAACCAGCGTTGCTGGCCAAGTATTTACCTTGACGCTCAACCACACCTGCTTGGTCAGCTTTGATGTCGAATTTATCGAAATCGAAATAAACACTGCGCTCTTTAGAGATAACGCTGTTGGGGTTCAAGTGGTCGGCCACCACCGAAGCCACAGAAGAGGCGGCTTTGGCATCCGACACGTTGTCAAGCTTGGTTGAGCTGCAAGCAGACAACAAAGCAACGGAAGCGACTGACAAAAGAGCAATGAGACGTTTGGACATGGTTTTTCAAGTTGTAAAAAATAAACCTGAAAATTTTACTGGATAGATTTTTGGAGACCTTCAACATCCAAAGTGTTGTTTTTTTTGACACTTTGTTAAATTCTTTTGAAAATCAACAACTTAAGTAATTTTCTTAATTCCCTTTCTTGATTTTGAAATAAATAAATAAATGGTATTCAAATAGACGTCAAATGCCGCTATGTCGCACAAAATCCGCATGCAATGGCAGATTGCCTAAGTTCCGACACAGGGTTAAATTCCATTCCCCGTTAGCAATTTCGGCAAATTGAAAACAAAAATTAAGCGGCCACACGGAACCGCTGGAAGGATAAGAAGATGTCAACATTCAAAATTTTGGTCACCAGCCAAAAAGGTGGCGTGGGTAAAAGTACGGTATCAGCCAACTTGGCTGCTTTTTTGCGTCGCCAAGGCCAAACTGTCACCCTGATTGATTTTGACACCCACGGGTCTTCCAGCACTTGGATGACACGCGCCCCCAATATTGGGGTGGTGGTTCAGCACCACGTTCTTCCTCTAGACCAAGGCGGTAACCGCCCCATCTTGGATGCGCGCCTGCACTTGCGCCGTGCCGCCAGCAGCACAGATGTCGTGATTTGCGACCTGACTTGGACCGACTCCATTGCCGGTGAGCTGATGTTTGAGTATGACTTGGTCATCGTCCCCACCTCGGTCTCTGAAATTGAATTGGCGGCCACGGCTGGTTTCTTGAGTCGCCACCGCTGGGTTTTCGACTCCGCCATCCACACACCACCCACGCTGTTGGTATGTCCCACACGCGTGCAGCCCGAACAGCTACAAAGCGATGTCTTCTCGAAACAGCGCTTCCCTGTGAGTTTCATGCTGGCGCCGCCCGTCCTAGAAGCACAATCAGCCCGTGAAATGTTTGAACGTGGTTATTTGATGGACTTGCAAGATGCTTGTGGGTCGTCTTTCAATGAGTTCGGCAAAGCTGTGTGTGCGGCGCGCGAAATGCGTGAGTCTGCACAAGGCATGCGCCAAACCACAGGCGAACGCAACCACATTTCCCCAGCACGCACAGTGGGTGTGCCTAGCGCCACGACTTCTGGCGTCAAACGTCACAATGTGTTGGGCGGCACCACAACGCTGTCGAGTCAGTATTCCATTCTGGGACGTCATCGCATGCAGAAAGTACGCCCCGAAGACATGGTCAACAAGTCAGCGGCGCATGCTGCAGCGCCACAAAATACGCAAATTGCATCCATGGGCATTCCCCAGTTCCTCAAACGCATGTCTATGGGCGTCATGAATAAATGAGCACCGAACCTCAATTCCTATCTTTCAAGGGACTCAAGCAGTACACGCCTGAAGAGGGCTGGGGGCAAGTCAATGCGATTTTGCAATCGCACACCCACCCACAAACTGCGCACGCACAGCCGCCTCGACAAGCCACGCCACAGCCCCAGACCGCCGTGCCTGATAACGTGCCCACGCTGACGGAAACGTTCGAAGATAGACAAGACACAGCCAATGTGTTCGATCCACTCATCAACGAGTTGTTCGAACAGTTGCGTGTTCCTCCCAGTGATGAGTTGACACAAACATGGCGCACCATCGCGGCAGAAGTTAACTTGCTCACGGAACGTATGGCCCTGCAACGCGAATTGCAAGAACGACTTCAAAAACTGGACCACGAACTCACCAGTCTGCGCAGCACGATCTTGTCGCATCTCTCCGATGTACAACAAGCAGCGGACCAACAACTCACGTCGGCACGCTTGCGAGCCGAAGTGTCCGCATTGGCACAAACCAAACTCTCCGCCAAACTCAAGGCAAAACCGTAACCCCACCGACAAGGAGCGAAGCGCATGCTGGACAAACTCAATCAGATTTATCCGGTGCGCTACACAGCGTTCATTGCATCGGTTTTTTTATTGATCGTCTCGCTTTTGGGTGCAGGCGTGATGGGCTTGAGTGGTTGGTGGCCCTTGGTCTTCATGGCTTTGTGTGCTGTAGGCATTTACGACCTGCAGCAATCACACCATGCTATTTTGCGCAACTACCCCATCATTGGGCACTTGCGCTTCATGTTGGAAACCATCCGCCCAGAAATTCGTCAGTACTTTCTGGAATCTGAAACTGAGGCCTCTCCGTTTTCACGTGCACAACGCACCTTGGTATACACGCGTGCCAAGGGCCAATCCGACAAACGCCCTTTCGGCACACAACTTGATGTTCGTGCGATTGGCTACGAATGGATCAACCACTCCATCGCCCCGACACACTTGGCAGGTCACGACTTTCGGGTCAGGGTCGGCGGCAAAGATTGCACGCAACCCTACGACATCAGCTTGTTCAACGTATCTGCCATGAGTTTTGGCGCCTTGAGTGCCAATGCCATTCAAGCCTTGAACCTCGGGGCCAAACTCGGTGGCTTTGCACATGACACCGGTGAGGGATCTATTTCACGCCACCACCGTACGCATGGCGGTGATTTGATCTGGGAAATTGGTTCTGGCTACTTTGGATGTCGAGATGAGCAAGGTCACTTCAGTCCTGAGCGCTTTGTAGAAAACGTCCGCGCGCCACAAGTGAAGATGGTGGAAATCAAACTCAGCCAAGGTGCCAAACCAGGTCATGGTGGCGTCTTGCCGGGCCCCAAAGTGACTGAAGAAATCGCGGAAGCACGCGGTGTCAATGTGGGCGAAGACTGCGTGTCGCCTGCGACCCACAGCAGCTTTGGCACACCACTGGAACTGATGGCTTTTATTGAACAGCTGCGCAGCCTGAGCGAAGGTAAACCTGTCGGCTTTAAGTTATGCATTGGCCACCCATGGGAATGGTTTGCCATTGTCAAAGCCATGCTTGAAACCGGTACACGCCCCGATTTCATCGTGGTCGACGGTGCCGAAGGGGGCACGGGCGCCGCGCCGCTTGAGTTCTCAGACCATATGGGCATGCCTCTGCAAGAAGGTTTGCGTTTGGTCCACAACACCTTGGTCGGTGCAGGCTTGCGTGAGAGCATTCGCCTAGGCGCAAGCGGAAAAATTGTGAGCGCATTTGACATGGCCAGAGCCCTCGCCTTAGGGGCCGACTGGTGCAACAGTGCTCGTGGGTTTATGTTTGCACTGGGCTGCATTCAAGCCCAAACTTGTCACAGCGGCAACTGCCCAACAGGCGTCACCACACAAGACCCCACACGTCAAATGGCACTGGTCGTGCCAAGCAAAGCAGAACGTGTACAGAACTTTCATGCACACACGCTAGAAGCCTTGCAAGAACTGATGGAAGCTTCAGGATTGCAAACACCACATGACTTCACGCCTCGTCACATCATGCGCCGCGTGAGTGAGACACAAACCTTGCATCTGTCTGATTTGGTAGACACCGTCACTGCCGGTGCTCTACTCAAAGACGATGTCAGCGATTTACCCTCTGTGTTCAGTGAATGGCCACTCAGCAGCTCAAAGAGCTTCTCAATGCATTAATCCGGTACACGTGGATATTGAATAGGCTTCTCGCGCACAACCGGCGGAGGCGCAGCAGCGGCAGCAGCTTTGGCTTTTTCAGCAGCACGCTCTGCAGCGGCGGCACGTTCAGCCGCGGCTTTCTCGGCGGCGGCCTTGGCTGCACGAGCGGCAGCAGCACGTTCGGTCGCTGCTTTTTCTTCGGCAATTTGCTCAGCTGACTTCACAGGCTTTTCAGGCTGCATGCGCATAGCCACAGCACGCTCAGCAGCGGCTCTTTGTTGGGCGATACGCTCGGCCGCTGCGGCCTTCTCCGAAGCTGCAGCAGAACGCTGGGCATCCATCGCCGCACGTTGTGCATCTGCAGCCGCCTTTTCTGACTGAGCAGAAGCCTTGGCAGCTGACGCCGCTTTGTCGGCCGCTTTTTGAGCTTCGCCAGCCACAATTGCCGCCTTCTCCAAGTTTTTCTCAATCGTCTTCAATGAAGCGACTTCAGCAGCCGACTGCGCACGTTCACGACCTTGCATGGCGACATTCAGGTCAGACTTCAGCTTTTGAATTTCGGTCAACAACACTTGGGTGCTAGGACCTTGTGGGGCTGCGGGCGCAGGTGCAGGGGCCGGTTGAATACGGGCTGAAGCTTTTTCAGCCACCATTTGCAATTTGTTATCAAACGATTGCAGTTTGCTCTCCACGGTGGTGAGCTGCTTTTGCATATCTTTGAATTTCAGATCACTCGACTTATTGGCCTCAGTCGCCACCACAGTGGGCATGTTGGCCATGCTCTTGCCCAACTCTTCGAGGCGCTTAGCCACTTGGGTTTGAGTGGTGATGACTTCGTCTTGCTTATCTGTGATTTCCGAAAAGTCAGAATGGGTTTTACCAATCGCCGTGAGGCTGGCATCCACTTCAATCACACGCTTAGCCATGGCATACACCATGGTGTCGAGCTCTTTGATGGATTTCGTCATCTTCATCGTGATGGCAAAGAAAATGCCCATTGCAATCAGCAAACAGGCACAGAATGCGCCCAACATGATGCGTGAGTGCATCACGTTGCGACGGTTATTTTCTTGAATCTTGGACACTACCGCGCGCATGGTCGCGCTGACATCGGCAGCAATTGAGGCTGAGCGTGTGGACACTTCTGCGGAATCAAGCACCACCGAAGTGAGTTCTTCAATTTGGCGCGCGACTTCGTTGCTATCCAAAGATTGCGATGCAATTTCAGTCAAGCGATCGGCTGTAGCCTCGACATCCACGATGGCTTCTGCAGCTTCTTGCGCCGCATCGGTGATCGTTGTTTGTTCATCAGCCATAGTTAAACCTTTGTTTTACTTCGTTCCTCAAGCCTGTCCAATCGGGCATTGAGTGATTGAATATCGTCTGTCAGCTTGCCCATGCGGACATGCAGTTGTTCACCCCATGTATCGGCCTGAGCTGGCTCCTCTTGAATCGACGCATCGCAGACATCCTCGGAAACTGCTAAGGACACGGTCTCTTCAGACACCTCATCCGGCGTCTGCACAGGCTCTGACGCCTCCGATTCATCAGGTGCGGCGACCTCTTCCCCATCGACCAACTCAGTCAAAGTTGGCACTTGAGCCAAGGCTTCTGCAGAAAGACCCTGCGCATCGTCCGGCAAGTCCGGCACTTGAATTTGAGGCAGCGTCCCAGGTTGATAGCCAGGCTCAAAGGGGGCAGCCTCTGGGCGAATCGCATCCGACACAGCGTGTGTGTCTGGCGTGGGCTGTTCGTGTTCTTGGCTCATGCGTCGTTCCTAGCTGGGCACTCAGGGCTTGTTAAATTGAGTTTTCATCGACTTACTGGTTCGCAGCCACCCCTTGCTTAAAAGTGGGCTGGATTGCATAAATGCATCGGCTTGAGATTTGTTTTCAAAAGGACCCGCAACCAAAATGTAATAACGCTTTCCAGAGTCCTTGTGCTTGGCCCGCAAGATACGCGCTTTGGCATAAGCGGCATTGCTGCGTTGGAAGCTGCGCATGTCCTCTTGCGTGTCCATCGCGGCCAGTTGCACCACATACGCATTGACGGGCAGTTGGTCAACCCACGCATCATCTGAACTGGGTTCAGACTTCGCCTCGACCTTTTCTTTTTTCTTGACAGGCACGTCAACTGAAGCCGCCAAGGCTGGCTCTGAAGCAACGACCGCGGCGACCGCAGCGGTTGCCGCTGAACTCGCGGCAGACGCCATCTCCTCTGCTTGGCTTGCCACGCGTGCAGCTTGCTCAGCCATGGAGGCGGCCAACTCCGCAGCTGCCAAAGCCTCCGCACTGGCCGCCGAAGCTGCCGCGGCTGCACTGGCGGCCTCTTCAGGGGCAGCCACTGCTGGCGTACCTTTGAGCAGATACTTTTTGAGCAGCTCTAACTCTTGGGTCAACCTGTCTTTGTACATCCAGCCAAAAGCAGCCAGCGATACCAACAAGACCAACAAAACCCAACCTGCACGCGATTGACGCGGAGCAGGCTTGAACAAATCTGCATCTATGGGTGGCGACAAAGTCGCCGCTTGTAAATCGGGTTCGCGCGACATATCAGACCCCACCAAAGATGGCGATGGCGTTGAGGCTGGCACCACTGGCGCTGCTGCAGCCGTGGCAACTGAAGACTCAGGCAAAGGTGGCACAAAGGCCGGCAATGGCTCAGGTGCGAGCTTAGGCTCTTCCTTTTTGCCAAACCCAGGGACACGCCAAGCTGTTTTGGCTGGAATGTTCAAGAGTTTTGAAACTGGCACCACCTCCTCATGCAATGTGGGAGGTTCAGGCTGAAACGTGGGTTCAATTTGTGAAGGCAAGGGGTCCGGCTCGGTGGCCACCCAATCCGTGAGCTTTTGTTTCGCCTCACCGGCCTCAGTTTCGACGTCCCATTTGACCAAGTTTTTGCCGAAGGCTTCAATTTTGCTCTGGTAGTTACCCACACTGTTGATGAGCAAAATCACACTGATATTGCCTGCAGGAAAACCATTGACCAAACGAGCCAACAACTGCAGCTCGAAGTCTTGTATCAAAATTGAATCACGGAACAACAAAAAGCGGCGCGGCGCGTGCTTCTTGTCTTTCTCCAACGCTTGGTCCAGCGTGATTTCAGACAAGATTTCATTGAACTTATTGACCAGCAACTCTGAATTGGTGGAGCTACACCACTCAATGTGGGTCTCACCCTTGGAACGCAAACGTTCCTCAAACAAATTACCGTAGTAATCCAGCACCTGGTCGTGTTGACTCATGACGGCGAGGTTGATACTGCCTTCGGTCAAAGACTTCAGGAGTATTTCAAATCGCAACCGGTCACCGGGGCTTTGGTAAATGTCTGTCATGCGGGCTCAAACTTCGGGTCTTAAGAGTTCATCAAAGCACCATTCGAGTCGAACTTCATGTCGTCCGGAACGGTGGGCGATGGTTTGACCACTTCCTGGCCACGACCATAAGACTGGTTCAGGCTGAACACATAGGCGATGACCTGCGCAACAGCGTGGTACAGCGCCTCTGGAATCGGATGATCCAGCTTGGTCGTGAAGTATAAAGCGCGAGCCAGCAAAGGCGCCTCAAAAATATAAACGTTGTGCTCTTTGGCTTCCTCTCGGATACGAGCCGCCAAACCGTCTTCACCTTTGGCAACCAAGAGGGGCGCACCATCTCCCATGGGGTCATATGACAAAGCCACCGAAAAGTGGGTGGGGTTGGTGATCACCACGTCCGCATCCTTGACCTTGCTCATCATCTTGTTGTTCAAGATTTCATGTTGGCGACGTCGAATTTGGCCTTTGACCTCGGGGTTACCTTCCGAGTTCTTCATCTCGTCTTTCACCTCTTGCTTGGTCATCTTCAGTCGCTCATTGAGCTGATGACGCTGCAATGGCACATCGATCAAAGCCACCAAGACCAAGCCTAGGCTCAGCCACAGGCAGGAATCAACAATGATGGTGCCTGCGACTTTGACAGCCACATTCAGGTCCATTTGAGAGATGTGTGTCAGGTCATTCAAGTTATTCATGACAGACACCAACAAAATGGCTCCGACCAGCAAAAACTTCAACACAGCTTTACCGAGGTTGATGAGTGCATCTTTGCCAAACATGCGAGCCAAACCCGTCATGGGATTGAGCTTGCTGAATTTAGGCAAGATCAACTTCGGCGAATAAATAAAACCACCCGCCAAAGTGGTGGACAAGACCGCGATCACATACAACACAGCCATCAGCGGCAAGACAATCAAAAAGCCATCCACCATCGAGCTGCCAAAAATAGCAGGCAGCAGCTCTGCTTTGTCGGTGATGCGACGATCAAACTGCAACTGATGTTTGAACAAATCGCTCATTCGACTGAACAAGTATTGCCCCATCATGCTGAAGAACAGCGTTGCAATCACCATCATGGCGGCAGGCGCCAACTCTTGCGAACGTGCGATTTGCCCGTCTTCACGGGCTTTCGCCAACCGTTGCGCCGTCGGTTCTTCGGTTTTATCTTGGCCGCTGTCTTCTGCCATGTCAGCCTCCCAAATAGGAACGCAGCATCATGAATGCTTGCGTCCAAACCCAATCAATGCGCGCCACGTTGCTGCCCATCGAAAACACCATGACGATAAAACCCGTCAAGATGAGCGCAGGAAAACCGACCGTGAAAATATTCAAACTGGGAGCCGCACGTGCCACAAATCCCAGACCGATGTTGATGAACAAAAGCGTCATCATCACAGGGAGTGCGATCAGCAAAGCACCCAAGAACATCATGGAACTCCAATTGATCATCTTTCCCAGCATGTCTTGACTGAAGAACGCTTGCCCAATTGGCAAAAGTTTGAACGACTCGATGACCAAGCCGAACACGATCAAATGCCCGCCCATACCCAGAAAAACCAAAGTACCCATGATGTTGAAAAACTGAGCCAATACAGGAACGCTACCCATATTCGGATCCACCATGTTGGCCATCGATAGACCCATCGACCCAGACATGGCCTGACCTGCCACCACCAACGCTGCCGAAGCCACTTGAAAGATAAGACCCAGCGTGAACCCAATCAAAATTTGGCGAAAGACTTCCATCAGGCCATCTGCAGTGACGGGGTCAATTTTGGGGATTTCAATGTACTGCGTCACAAAAAATGACATCGCAAATGCAAGCGAAATGCGAATGCGCATGTTCACCGCACGCGCAGAAAAAATAGACGTGAACGCCAAAAACGCCGACAAGCGCAACATCGGCCAGATCACGACCAAAAACTTGTCAAGGATGTCGATGAGCGAGGCGTTCATGGCAAGCGTGTTTACATGAACAAGCTGGGAATACGCGTAAAGATGCCCTTGGTGTAATCCACCATGGTGTTAATCATCCAACCACCAGCCACTGACATGGTCAAACCCACCGCCAAGATTTTGGGAATGAAGCTCAATGTCTGCTCGTTGATAGACGTCGCTGCTTGAAAAATACCCACCACCAAACCGACGATCAAACCAACAGCCAATAACGGCCCCGAAATAATCATCGTCATCCACAAAGCTTGACGGGCCAAATCGACCACTGCTGCGCTATCCATGAACGTACTCCTTAAAACACAAAGCTGTTGGAAAGCGACGCCATCAAAAGCGTCCAACCATCAATCAAGACAAACAGCATGAGCTTGATAGGCATGGAAATGATCATGGGCGAGAGCATCATCATGCCCATGGACATCAACACGCTGGCAACGATCAAGTCAATCACCACGAAAGGGATGTAAATCAAGAAACCAATCGTGAAAGCACTCTTGATTTCCGATGTGATGAAAGCAGGCATCAACGTTGTGAAGGGCACTTGTGCCGCATCGTCGAGTTCGCGTCGATTGGCGATTTGCATGAACATGGCAATGTCATCTTCACGGGTTTGCTTGGTCATGAAATCGCGAACCGGTACTTCGGCCTTGACAAGTGCCTTGTCGAAATCCAAGTTCCCGTTCATGTAAGGCCCCACGGCTTCGCGATACACCTGCTCAAACACAGGTGACATGATGAAAAACGTCAAGAACAAAGCCAAACCCACCAACACGGTGTTCGGTGGTGTTTGAGCGGTACCAATCGCTTGGCGCAGAATGGACAACACAATGATGATGCGAACAAACGAGGTCATCATCAGCAACATGGACGGCAACAACGTGAGCGTTGTCATCAAGCCCAGCAATTGCAAGCTCATGCTGTACTGCTGCCCACTTTTGCCAGAACCGGTCACATTGACCAACGGAATACCCTGCGCATGTGACACCATAGGCAAGGCGGCCAATGCCATCAAGAGCAAGGCCAAGATGACGTAAAGAATCTTTTTCGTGATGGGTTTACGCAGCATGAGGTGTCTCCTGCGTCCAGGCATGCAGCGTTTTCACCTCAGCTGGACTGACGCTGGCCAACACCACTTGGTTGTCCACCTGAATCAACACCATCTTGTGCTTCAGACTCAAAGGTAAGGCTTCGAGCACCTGAATGCGCTTTTCTTCTGCCCCATTGGCGGCAAAACCTCGGTTGCGCTTCACCCACCACAACGCGCCCACGAGCAACAACAGCACGCTGAGCGTGCTAGCGATGAATTGACCCCAATCGAAACTTTGCATGATGTTTTTCCTGTGCGCGATGACGGTTTTTTGACACTGGACGTGCCTATCTGCAGAGGTATTGCAAGGCACGTGCCAGCTTCGGCAGCGGTATAGTCAATTCATGCAACACCTCAAAGCTCTTTTTCTCATCAGTGTTTTATGGATCAGCCCACTGACCCATGCGGCCCAGTGGATGGCTGTGGGATTGTTTGACGCAGGTAACTTTTACGTGGACATCGATAACATCACCATCAACGGTGATCACCGCAAAGCATGGACGGCCCTAGACTACCGCCAACCCAAAACGCACACCCCAACGGGTAAAAATTTCAAATCGACACGCATGCAAATGGAGTTCGATTGCAAGGAGCAAACCGTGCGTACCTTGTCGCTGTCCTATCACACGGGCGTGCGCTTGAGTGGTGACACCCTGTCGACCGAAGGGGTGATTAGCCCTTTTGAACCCGTGCCACCAGAAACGCCTATTTTCAAAATCATGCGTTTGGTCTGTGTATGAACATGGGTTGGCTTCGTGACTTGATTCACGCCGGCGGGACAGGCGGACTGAACTGGCATTTGCATGCGTACTACTCTTGTCAGCGTTGGCAACCCACCGTGCAACTCATTGAGCAGTTCTTGGCGCAAGTCACACCCAGCTCAGACCATTTGGTGTTGATTGGAGGCAGTGCCGGCTGGATGATGCCTCCTAGTTGGTTAGCACGCTTCAAACGCATTGATGCGTACGACATTGACCCCTTGGCGCCTTGGTTATTCAACTGGCGACATGGCTCGCAACTGAAAGCCCGTGGCGTTGTTGTGCAACACCATCGCCAAGATGCTTTGGCCACTTTGCCCGAGGTGTTAACCACGCATCCACAAGCTTGCCTATGGTTTGACAATGTGTTGGGCCAGCACCGTTACCGTATACGTGATGAACAACAGGTCGAGCAAGATCTGACCCAACTCAAACACTTGCTCCAAGGTCGCCACTGGGGCAGTGTGCATGATGTCTTGTCTGGACCGACGGATGGGCGCTTGTTACCTGCAGGCTTGAATGTGTGGTGCCACCATGTGAATGCAACGCAGGGGTCCGAGCCGCCATTCAGACAAAAACTCTTGGCCAGTGTCGGCGCCAAAGAGGTATGGCAAGACCACCTCACCTCACAGGTATTTCCTGCCAAGACCCAAACCACTTGGATACCTTGGTCCTTCAAACCCAACTACTGGCATTGGTTGCAAGCAGGTTGGGTTCACGCGTGATGTCACTCAATGCTTAAGGTTGTAAAGGGTCACGCCCGCAGCGTCCATCTCTTTTTGTTCGCGTTTGCGGTGGTATTCGCGAACAGCTTTTAAGTCTTGCTCGACCAGGGTGTCCATTTGAATGCGCTTTTGCTCAGCCGCTTTGAGCGCCAAACGCTTGACCTCCACCGCATGCTGAGCTTCATTCATATCCAGGTTCACGCGCGCAATCAGTGCTTGGAGTTGTTGCATGAAGCCACGAAAGTTGAGCGTCTCAGCCATGCTGTGCGGACGACTTTCAGCTTCTTTGCTGCGCGTGACATAGTCGGCATACAGCAATTCCATGCGTTCACGGCTTTGCTCTAAGTGAGCGACACGGTCGCGCGCTTTTTTGAGTTCTGCGAATGCTTCATCGCATTTCTCTTTGGCTTTCTTGGCCAACACGGGCCATGCGGCACGCGGTTTCATGACAGCATTTGGTTCAAGCGACTGCGCGTCATGGCGTAGTCTTCACCCTTGTCCATGTCTTGGCGCAAAAAGTCCACCATTTGCTCGCGAATGCGAATGGCTTCATCCAACTCTGGGTTGGAACCTGCTTCATACGCCCCCACTTGCACCAAGTCCGCATTTTGTTGGTAGACCGACCACAAGCGACGCAACTTGTTGGACTGCTTCAACTCATCCGAGTTGACCAAGGTTTGCATCACACGCGAAATCGAACCGTTCAAATCAATCGCAGGGTAATGTGCTTGGTCAGCCAATCGGCGTGACAACATCACCTGCCCGTCGAGCGACGCACGTGCGATGTCCACGATGGGGTCATTGCCGTCATCGCCTTCAGCCAGCACCGTGTAGATAGACGTGATGGAACCATGCCCATGACGGCCCACACCACCCCGTTCAATCAAGTTGGGCAACAAGGCAAACACCGAAGGTGGGTAACCTTTGGCTGTGGGTGGTTCGCCAATGGCCAACCCAATTTCACGCTGCGCATGCGCCACACGGGTCAAGCTGTCACACAGCATCAACACGTTCTTGCCTTGATCACGGAAGTACTCTGCAATCACATGGGTCATGTGTGTGGCTTTGAGGCGAAGCACGGGTGACACGTTGGCAGGTGCCGCAATGACCACGGACTTGGCCAGTCCCTCTTCACCCAATGACTCGTGAATGAAGGCCTGCACTTCGCGGCCACGTTCACCAATCAAACCAATCACCACGATGTCGGCCTTGGTAAAACGTGTCAGCATGCCTAGGAGCACACTCTTACCCACGCCTGAGCCCGCCACCAAACCAATGCGTTGACCACGACCGATCGTCAACGCACCATTGATGGCTTTGACGCCCACATCCAAAATTTCTTCAATCGGGCCTCGCTCCATCGGGTTGAGCGGACAGCCCAGCAAACTCAGCTGGTCAGGCAGATGGGGCATGGGCTTGCCGTCAATGGGAACGCCACGACCATCCAAAACACGACCAAGCAACTCGTTGCCTAAATTGACTTGCCCCGAATGACTCATCACGCGAACGGTGTCTCCAGGCCCCACACCGACAGGGTCAGTGAAAGGCATGAGATACAAGGTTTTGTCATTGAAACCCACCACTTCGGCCTCCACGCGATGGCCTTGTTGACCGATCACTTCACAACAGGCGCCCAAGGGCGCCATGATGCCGCGAGTTTCTAGCGTCAAACCAACCAAGCGCACCAAAGTACCACTACGTTGTGGCTCAGGCACGCGCAGCTTGGGCAGCGCAGTTTGAACTTCTTTGGCAAAGTCGAGCATGGATTATTTGCTCACTTGAATCATGCTGCGAATGACGGCAGCCACACGGTTTTGGTCAGCTTGCACCACCATGCGCACCACACCCACTTTGTCTTCGTAACTGTTCGCTGTATTGAGCAATTCTGGGGGAATCGCTGGCTTCTTAGCTTTCTGTTGCTCTTTGCGAATACGTTCTTTGATTTCAGCCAGAGTTTCACCTTCGCGAATTTCAATCTCACCCTCACCCAATGGCTCTGCTTCTTCGGCGGGCTCTTCGCCTGCTTCCGCGACCACTTCGGTGGGTGCCTCTTCAACCGTCTCTTCTGTCGGCGCTTCTTCGGGGACGGGCTCTGCCTCTGTCACCACAGGTTGTTCTTCGACCACAGGCGCTTCTTCCACCACCGGCTCAGGCACGACCTCTGGCACAGGTACAGGCAATTCGGCAACCGGCTCTGGAATTTCTTCGGGTTCTGGTTCGACCACAGGTTTTGGCTTGGGCTTCTCGGGTTTTTCGAGCAGCATCATTTGGTATCTGATTTTTTCAGCACGCTGCGATTCAAACAGTTCAGCTTTACGCATCATCTCGCGCTCAACCGCTTCAATGGCTGCTTTTTGCATTTCGCTATTGGATGCAGCTTGGCCCACCATATTCAAAATAAATGGACGAATGATGGTCACAATCACCACCATAAAAATCAGCCCCATCAGCAGGGTGTTGATTACATCAGGAATGAACATCATCGTCCTCCACCACGTCAGTTATCTCTTGTTCTTTTGGCATTTGCGCTGTTGCCACGGCCTCAGTCTGCGGCTTGTCCATCGAAGGTGGTCGCATCAGCGTTGAATGTTCACGCCACGCATCCACATCGCTCAGCAATGTCTTTGCCAAGCTGTCTAAACGATGGCCAACCAAGTCCTCAATCACCGTGTCATTGGCAAACACACGCACGCTGCCTCGTTGCATTTCATGCACAGCTTCCAAACGCATGCCTTTGATGAAGTCAGCACCTTCGACTTGCAACACGTCTTTGTCTAAGGGATTGAGCTCGACCACCACAGCACCTCGCACCGGATGATCCAACTCATCTAAGCAGCGTTGCACCAAACGTTCAATCGCTTTGCTAGAAGTTTGCAATTCACCCAGCACCACTTGTTCTGCGAGGTGCATCGTCAAGCGTTTGAGGGGCTCAAAGAATTTCTGAGGATCCCCAATCACTTCGTGCAGGGCATGGGCCGCTTGCTCGAATACTTCGCGCTGCTCGGTCATTTGCTGCATCAATTCCGATCGAACTTTTTCTTCGCCTTCAGCCAAACCAATATCTTTACCCTCGGCCAAGCCTTGCGCATAACCCTCTTCTTTGCCCTGCGCTAAGCCCTCCGCCAAACCCTCTTCTTTGCCTTGTTCCAAGGCTTGAGTTCGCGCCTCTTCGGTCGCCTGGCGTAAAGCCTCTGCATGCTCATTCAGCAGGTCCTCGCGCGCCTGTGCCATCCCTTGACTCTTTGCCTCTTCAGTCGCTCGACGCACAGCCTCAGCCAGCTCAGCCGAAGCTTCTTCGCGCGCTTGAGCCATGCCTTTGGCAAACTGTTCTGCTTCACGTTGTGCCACCTCTTCGGGAGACACACCACCTGCAACCATTGGCAGCTCAGGCTCTTCGAATTCCTCTTGTTCGGCGACAACGCCTTCATCAGCCGCATTTTTGGGCTCGACATCTGTCACATCAGTTGCTTCTTCATCGCGTTCATCGGGATGAATCACGATGAGGTCTGCACTGTTGTCGTCGGATGTGATGGGACTCACCACCAAAGACTCCGCCAACTCAGCTTGTGCCAGTGCACGTTGCAATACGCTTGGATCCACTTGAACGCGTAATTTAGATTTGCGCGTCGCAGCGTAGGCATCAGACACAAACGGCAAATGGGCATTTGGATCTTCCTCTGCTTTCGCAGCGGAAGACGGCCCTTCACCTAACGAGTCATTGCGGTATTCGCCATCTAACAAAGCCAAGGAGGCCTGTGCCTGTTGGCTCAAGTGTTGTTTGGTCGGTTGGTAGTGGGCGGCAGAAAATCCACTGGCTTTGGGCGGCAAACCCAAATCAGCAAAATCGGCCGGCAACTCGTCAGTCCAACTGGTCGTGGCATAACCACGGCGACTCAGCTTTTGAGCGATGCCGACATGGGGCTGCCATGGAACAGCAGCCCGAGCGGAGTGCGGTTGATTAAACAAAGTCTGCGCCACCCAAGATCAATTCGCCGGAATCCGACAACTTACGCGCCTTACGCATGATTTGCTTTTGTGCGTCTTCCACATCGGCCATGCGTTGAGGGCCTTTGGCTTCCATGTCGTCGCGGAACATACCGCGCGCACGTTCGGACATGTTGTCGAAGAAACGAGCTTGGCATTCTTCGCTGGCATTTTTCAAAGCCATCATCAACAAATCTGGTTCCACCGCACGCATGAGCACTTGAATGCCCTTGTTGTCCACACTGACCAAGTTTTCGAAGGTGAACATATTGTCTTGAATCTTGAGCATCAACTCAGGATCGATCTCGTTCAAGCCGCCCATGATGCTGTTTTCCAGCGCAGTCTTGGTCATGTTCATGATCTTGGCGGCTGCTTGCACACCACCGAAGCTCGAGGACTGGGCCGACGCATTCTTAGAGAACTGTTGCTTCATGATGGCTTCGAGTTCTGCCATCGCCGAAGGCTGCACCGTGTCTAAACTGGCCACACGTTGAATGACCTCTGCACGTGTGTCGGGTGGCAAATAGTTCAACACATCCGCCGCCACTTCGCTTTCCAACAAGGACAAGATGATGGCAACCACTTGAGGATGCTCACCACGAATCATGTCAGCAATGCCACGGGCATCCATCCACGACAAGATGTCCAAACCTTTGGTGCCTTGACCAGGCATGATGCGTCCCAGCACAGAAGCAGCTTTATCGTCACCCAGCGCCAAGCGCATGACGCGCTCCACATAGTCCGCACCGCCGATGCTGACGTTGTTTTGTTTCTTCAAATGATCCACAAACTCGTCCAGCACATAGTTCACAGCTTCTTGCGAGAAGTTAGCCACCTGCACCATGGCGGCACCCAAGGCTTGTACTTCTTTGGGGCTTAGGTATTTGATGATTTCTGCCGCTTGCTCTTCGCCCAGCAACAGCATCAAAACAGCCGCACGTTGGGTGCTGGTAATGCCTGCGAGCTCGGCTCGCAGCTTATCGGTCATCACAATGGTGTCGTCAGCCATGATTCAATTCCTCACTCTGTATTACTTTTCGATCAAGCTCTTCAACACACCCGCCACACGGGTAGAGTCTTCAGCCATGATCATGCGAATCAACGCAACTTTATCGTCATACGAATTCGCCGTGTTGAGCAAGTCCGCAGAAATCGACTGTTTCTTGGGTTTCATGCTGGCCATCCGCGCCTTGACTTCTTCGAGCGTTTCGCCCTCTTCAATTTCAATCGCGTCACCCGATTCGCCTTCGGCTGCTGCATGTTGCGCTTGAGCAACTCGCTCGGCTTCGGCATGCGCCTCGGCAGCGACACGCTCGGCAGTTTCGCGCTCGACTTGAGCCATGCGTTGCGCCAGCTCGGCAGCACGCGCTTGTTCATCAGCCAACAAGGCGGCCTGACGTTGACGCTCTTCTTCCAAGGCCAACGCCTCGGCAGCGGCTTTGGCTTCTGCAGCCAAACGGGCTTGTTCTGCAGCGTATTTGGCTTCTTGAGACAAACGGGCTGACTCTTCTGCAGCACGCATGGCTTCGTCCGAAATACGCAGCATTTCATCGTCGTGCGATTTCTTGGCAAAGGCCGCCGCTGCTTGAGCAGCCGCATTTTCTGCCGTCGCCACATCAATCGCCATTTGAGCCTGTGTCGTGGCCGCATCGGCAGCTGCTGCAGCCAACGCTTTGGGATCAATCTCAGGAGCCAACAAGCGACGCACCATCGGACGAACCACAGTCAAGAGGATCAGCAAGAAGATGCCACCCACCACGCCAGCGTTGACCATGACTTGGTAGTTTTCGTCACGCCACCATGGAATCACGGTAGGGTCGTATTGAGGTTCAAACTTGGTGCCCACCACAGTGACCACGTCACCACGGTCGTTGTTGAAGCCCACAGCGCCTTTGACCAATTGGTTCAAGCGTTCGATTTCTTCTGGGGTGTATGGCACAGACGTGGGTGTTGAACCATCGGCATTTTTCTCAACCTTCGCACCTGAGGGCAAAGGACGTTCGTTGATCAACACACCCACACCAATCTTGGTGATCGTGCCCATGGCACCTTTGGTGTGACGCACAGCACGGTCGAGTTCGTAGTTTTTGGTGCTACGAGCTGTGACTTGCACGCCTTTTTCGCTCACACCTTTCAAGGGGTCAGCATTGGTTTGCGTGGTGGCTTGTGGGTTGGTTGGGGCTGGAGGCGTGTTGGACAACGCACCAGGAATACCAATCGCGTCTCGGAAGGTGTTGCGGTCTTCCACAAACAATTCAGAACGTGTCTTGGGGCCTTTGTCTTGTGAGTCAAAGTCTTCGGTGGTCACTTCGGTTTGTGTGAAATCCAAAGTCATGCTCACCTGAGCCGTCACGTTGGTTTCACCCACGATAGGTGCGAGCAACTGGATCAAGCGGGTGCGATAGAGGTCTTCCATCTGCTGCTTGTGGGTGAGCTGCTGTGCCGTCAAGCCCAAGGGGGCTTCCGTCAACATGTCGTTCATCAAGCTGCCAAAGTTGTCAACCACTGACACGTTTTCAGGGGCCAGATACGGCACGCTAGAAGCCACCAATTGAATGATGGCTTGCACGTTGGCCGATGAAATGGTGCGGCCAGGCAAACGGGTGATCACCACAGAAGCCTTGGTGGGTGCACGGTCACGCACAAACACGCTTTGCTTAGGGGCCGCCAAATGGACGCGTGCTGATTTGATACCACCAATTTGCACAATGCTGCGCGCGAGCTCTTGCTCCATCGCGTTGTTGTAGCGCACTTGTTCCATGAACTGGCTGGTGGTCATGGCCGGCATGTCTTTGAGGTTGTCCATGCCAGAGGCTTCTGTGCGTGGCAAACCTTTAGAGGCCAACAACATGCGGGCTTCTTGGAAGCGTGAAGTGGGCACCGAAATTTGGCCTGTGTTGACATCCACCTCAGGCTTGAACTCAGCCGCTTTCAAAGCTTCAATCGCTTGTTGCTTGTCTGCATCGCTGAGCATCAACACCAAAGGACGGTAAGGCGTGGGCTTCATCGAGGTGAAGAACACCGCCACCGACACCAGCAGCATGAAGATCACCACAAAGGGCAAGGCTTTACGCACCGTGGGTTGACGCAACACGTCCATCACGGCGGCGCCAGGGCCCTCCTTGGCGTTGATCCATGCAGGCATGTTGCCTGAGCTGGATGCAGAGCCAGTCGCATTGGATGCGCCAGTGGTCTCTACACCGTTGGCTACGGGCATGCCCACAGCGTTCATGTTTAAGGTATCGGTTGCCATATCAGTCTTTCAATCCAGCATCACACAGGCATGTTCATGATTTCTTCGTACGCTTTCATCACTTTGTTGCGTACTTGCAAGGTGGCTTCAAAAGCCAGCGACGATTTCTGCATACTCAAGACCACTTCGGTCAGTGGTACTTCTTCGCCACGGTCGTAGGCTTCTTGCATGGCGCTTGATTTCAGCTGCGTGTCGTTGACGCTGTCGAGTGCGTTTTGCACCGACTTGAAAAAATCAGGCTGCCCCTGAACCTTGGCGGTACTGGCCTCGCCTGCAGGAGAGTTCACACCTGTCGCTTGCGTTTGATGCGCGCGCAGGGTTTCAATCATCGATTGAATGTTGGTGTGTGAAATGCGGTCAATCATGCTGAGACTCCTTCAGTCATACCACGGGTACGCATTTGCGCCAGCTTGTAACGCAACGTGCGTGGGCTGATGCCCAACTTGGCAGCCGCTTCCATGCGGCTGTCCGTGCTTTGAATCGCGGCCATGATGACTTGCAGTTCGCTGGCTTTGACCGCACTGTCTAAGTCCACAGGCTGAGCCGTCTGTAAAGTTTCAATCGGCGCGACAGGCGTTGTGACATACGTTGGAGACACCACCGCAGGGGTCACAGGCGCCAACGACTCAGGCACAAGCGGCGCATCCATCGAGGCTTGAGGCAATGCCGCATGCATCGCAGGCATGGCTTGCTCATCCATTTGCGCATCGTCAAACATCAAATGTGCGGGGCTGATGGTGCGACCACCGCTCAACACCACCGCACGTTGCACCACGTTTTCGAGTTCGCGCACGTTGCCGGGCCAAGGGTAGTTTTGCAACATCACTTGCGCTTCTGGTGTCACGGTAAACGGCACACCGCCTTTGACATGACGGGCCAAGGACTGCGCCACCAAAGGCACGATGTCGCCCGGGCGCTCTTTCAAGGGCTGGATGCGCAAACGGAAGGTGCTGATGCGGAAATACAAGTCTTCGCGGAATTCGCGTTGCTCGATGGCAAGCTTCAAATCTTTGTTGGTCGCTGCGATCACGCGCACATCGAGATCGATGGTGGCTTCGCCGCCCAAGCGGTTGAGCTTTTTCTCTTGTAAGACGCGCAACAACTTGGCTTGCAAGTTCATGGGCATCTCACCAATTTCGTCCAAGAAGATGGTGCCACCGTGGGCTTGCTCGAACAAACCTTTGTGCTCTTTCAAAGCGCCCGTAAAAGCGCCCTTCTCGTGACCGAACAACATGTCTTCGATCAAGTGCTCAGGCATGGCCGCGCAGTTGAGCGCCACAAACGGTGCTTTGGCGCGAGGTGACGACTCGTGCAACACACGAGCCAACACTTCTTTACCAGCACCCGTAGGGCCGACCAACAAGGCGGTCACATCGGTTTGTGCCACACGTTGGGCCAAGGCCAACAAATGCTGGCTGGTCGGGTCCACAAACACATAGCTCTTGGTTTTGAGTTCGGGGGCGTTCAAGCCTTTGACCGCACCTTGCCAAGCTTCGGCAGACCACTCGTCTGACGACAACACATGCAAAGCACCCAAACGCATGGCATCCACTGCCACTTCCATGCGGCGACGGTCCACGCGGCAGAGCACGGGCACGGTGTGACCGAGTTGGGCAATGAGGGTTTGAACTTCTTGGAGCAGCTCGGCGCTATCGCCCAAGCGAATGACCAACACATGCGCGCGGCGCAAGGCCAGCGTGAGGTCGCCCAAGGTGGAAACAGTTTCCAGACTGATACCGGCGGCATCCAGCTGGGCGCGATCTGCGGCATCGATTGGACTGAAAGGGTCCAACCACACGGCATGAATTACGTTGACAGAAGAAGCATTCACTTTGAGTACAGTCCGAAATAAAGGTGAGACTGTTATGCAAAGGTCGTGCCAGGTATTTTTGTTACCTATGTAATTAAATTTATGTGCGTAATCGGCCGACGAAGGTCAGTTTCTCGACGTTGCGACGAGTTACCGACAGGCTTTTTAGAGGCTTTTTGGGTGTCAGGCTTCACAGGTTTAGGCGTAAACCCACCGCAAAAACGCCCGTCCGTGCGTAGCACCTCCAACGAAGGCACGACTTTCGAACGAAAACCCATCAGCTTGCAGCCGTACGGCATGCGGACATCCCACGTGACCGCCATGTAGCGGCACTCCCAGCAATTGGGGCCTTTTGGCAGGTCAGAAGATGCAGGCGCTGTGCCTGATGTGGCTTTCATGCGTCACTCAAAGGTGGTGATTAACCACCCAAGAGCTTGAGCACCGACTGCTGGCTGGTGTTGGCTTGCGCCAGCACCGCTGTGGCGGCTTGTTGCATGATTTGGGTCTTGGCCAAGTTGGTCGACGCTTGTGCGTAATCTGCATCTTCAATCTGGCTGCGTGAAGCAGACAAGTTCATCGACACATTGGTCAAGTTGGTGATCACATGATCCAAGCGGTTCATGATGGCACCCATGGTGGCGCGTGTGGCGTTGATACGATCCATCACCACATCCAACTTGGTCAACACAGAGGTTGCGCCTTCGCGGGTGTTGATGCGTGAACTGCGAGAGTCCACGTTCAAGTCAACGTCACCTGTGATTTCGCTGGTGATCGAACCGTTCTTGCCGAAGTCGGCCAAATCAATCGTGATCATCTGGTTGGCGCTAGATCCCACTTGGAAAGCCATGCGACCCACCTTGGGAGGATCCATCGCAGCGCTAGATTGACCGCCATAGCTCCCCACTTGGAAGCCAAGATCAGAGAAATTACTGGTCGAACTAAAGCCGTCCACGCCAGTCGTGATGGTGAAGGGCTTGCCTGTCGCGCGTAACTTGTCCATTTGGTCTGAAGGCGGCGCGCCCACAGGAGAAGGCAAACCTTGTGGCATGAGCGCTGGATCAGAGGTCAAACGCACGGTTCCATACAACGTTTTAGCTGTCGTAGATTCGGCAGTTGCCTTGTGAATACCAATCACATCGTTGCTACCAACGCTGTTCGCCGTGACATGTGCGATGTCAATCGTGACAGGATTTGCTGAACCATCTAGCCCAGCGTTGGCGCCTGTCAAAGTGAAACCGGTACCTGGCATTTGCGACGTGAAAGTCAACTCTGTGCCAGTCAACTCAATACCCAAGTTGGTAATCTCACCGGCATTCACCAAAGCATCCAAACGGGTTTTGAAAAGTTCAGCAGTTGTCGTGGTGCCGTCACCTTCAACCGTGATCACTTCACCGTTCAAGCGAATACTGGCGGTCTCGTTGGTGTCCAATGTGCCTGTGACGTCCATGGTGGACTTTTGTGCCACAGAGCCACCTTTGTCCAAACCAAAGCTCGCGGCAGACAAACCAGGAACGCTGGAGTCATACCAAACGGACATGTTGCGACCATCTGAACTCAAGGTCAATGCACCTTTGTCATTGATGCTGGCAGTCACGCCATGTGTGCCTGTGCGTTGGTTGATGGCATGAGCCACATTGTCCAAACGTGATTGCAAACCGTCTTTGACGGGATCCAAATACACCGACACTTCCACGCCGTTGAGGAACAAGGAGTATTGGCCTGCCTTGGTCGGTGAATTGGCGGTGGTTGTGAGTGTGCTTTCGCTCACAGCTGGATTGGCCAAAGCGCGCACGCCAGTTTCATTCGACTGCGAATTGATGGCATTGGCCAAGGCAATCGCACTGGATGATTTGTCGCTGCTGGTGTTCAGGCTGGCTGACAACAAGTCATCTGCTGGTGTGGTGGCGCGAATCTTCACGCCATTGATCATCAAGTCATTGGTTGTCAACGATTTGAAAGATGCGGGCGTATTGGGCACAACCGTGTCGAAATTCATGCCACCGCCTTGGTCAGGATAAGTGGCAGACATCTTGAACGGGATGCCTGGCTCATTGGCGGTCAGATGCAAGTCACCCACGGAGTCACCTGCTGTTGCTGTCACACCCAAAGCTGCGGCTTTTTGATTGATGGCTTGCATCAAACCGTTGCGAATATCGGTGGCCGTTTTAATCGGACCATTTTGAACATCGGCCGTCACAGAGAACTGAGTCCCGTTGACTGTCACGGTGTAATCGCCATCGACAACACCTGTGACCTTGAGGCTTTCGACTTGAGACAATGCAGCCGTCACCGCTGGGCGAGCGGCCGTATTGAACACAGACTCATTCTTGCTGTAGTTACCCACAGAGAAGCCTGTGTTGGCAACATTGCCACGAGAGCCCAAGATGACTGGTGCCTGAATCTTGGACTCCAAAGAAATGGTGGCGGCTTGAACGCCTTCGCGCATACCGATGCGTTGCCCGAATTCTTTGTCGTTGGTTTCGAAGTGAATTTCGATGTTGCGACCATCGGCAGCCACCAAAGTGATGCCTTGTGTGTCAGATCCTGTGTCAATCGCACGAACACCTGTTTTGTCAGAGATCATGTTGATCGCACGCACAGTGTTAGCACGTGTATCACGTGGGTTGTTGAATACCGAATTGATTTCTGCGCTGGCGTAACCGTTGATCATCACCACACCCTTGACCACGGAAGAGCCGGTCATGGCTTGGCCAGTCACGATGTTTTCGTTCACTTTCGCAAACACGCCGGTGCCTTCGATCGAGGTCAGGTGTGGAATGGTGGTTTCCACCAAAGGTGTCAAGCCTGTGGGCAATTTATCAATCGCCATATTGGCCACATCGCCCTCGTTCTCCGAGAATTTGACAGTGACCATGCTGCTGCCAGGCTGGTAGCTCACCACACGACCTGTGTTGGCGGCAAACAAGGAGCTGGCTTGTAATTGCGTGGCAATAGCACCCGCCACTGCACTGCTGGTGTTTTCATTGGTTGTCAAACGCACAGTCACACCGGCCACGGTGATATCACGTGGCAAATCTGCGGCCAAGGGTGCGCCTGTGAGTGTCAGAGTTTGGGTTTCACCCGTGGTGATGCCAGATGTCACCGCTTTGCGGTTGATCGCGGCAGCCTTAGCAATGGCACTGCCTGCGGCATTGCCAGCGGGTGACAACAAATCGTCAGCCGCATACGACTGGCCAATTGGCACGTCGTTGATGACCAAGTCGCCGTCAAACATGGCGGGAATGCCACCTTGCACATCGACAGACACCTTGAAATCACGCAAACCCAAGGCCAAGCTAGCGGTTTGGCCGTCAGCTGTTTTGAAGGTGTAGCTCAGATCACGGGTCATCACCTCGCGGTTACGGCCTTGATCCACGCTGAACGTCACCATGCCGGTCGAAGGATGAACCACACCGATCAATGGAATTTCGTTGTTGCGGTTATCGACAAACTTCGCGACCACTTGTCCTGTTGAAGTCAATGCCATAGAAACAGCACCGCTTTGCGCAAACGCACCGTCTACGCTACTCCACTTTTCTTCCACGGTCGACACCACCGATTTGAACTCGGCTGGTGCTGTCGTGATGGTCGGACCGCCTGTTAGAGGCGTGTCAATCGTCACCACATTGGCCAAACCGGTCAACGGATCGACCTGGCTGCCATTGAAAGTCACACTCAGTTGATAGCCACCCACTTGAACATCTGTCACCGAACCAAGTTGCGTGTTGGTCGAATCCAGCATGGTTGCAATGTTGGCGGGCGTCTCTGTACGACCAAACGTGATGGTGATCGCACCGGTGTCGGGATCTGCAGCAACATTGCGTCCGTCAGCTGCTGTGAAACCGTTGAGCTCCAAAGTTTCTTTCACTTTTTTGCTGAAATTCTGAACGCTAGAGACATCCTCATCGACCAATGCCACATCAACGCCTGCCACCTTTACGGTTGTGCCAGAGGCTGGCAAAGGTGACGGCAATTCAATTTTGGAAATTTGAGGTGCATTCTCAACATCGATGCTGTCCACATCAATCTTTTGGGCAATCCCCGTTTTCAGCTGTTGCAACACGTCGTTCATGTTGTTGGCGCCGCTCACATTCACGGTGATAGGTTGTGCATTGGCCACTGTGATGGTGTAGTCACCATCTGCGGCTGTACCGTCAAACTTAAAGACTTGTGTTTCGCCAGATTCCACACCCGTGACTTCACGTTTGGTGGTAGGGCTCACAAACACTTGGCCAAATTGACTCACAGATGTCGACTTATAGACAGGCATCTCGCCCACACGTTCGCCAGCTTCACCCGTTAACACAGGGAAACCGTTCCACTCGGTGCTTTCAGCAATGTGCACGATTTCTTGCTTGAGCTGTTGGAATTCCAAGTCAAGGTAAGAACGTTGAGCGTTGTCGTTGGTGTCGTTGACCGCTTGAATCGCCAACTCACGCATGCGTTGCAGCATGTCTGTGATCTCGTTGGTCGCGCCTTCAGCGGTTTGAATAAGAGTGATTGCGTCGCCTGCATTGCGCACCGCTTGGTTCAAGCTGCGGATTTGATGCGTCATGCGTGTGGCGATGGCCATACCTGCTGCGTCATCGCGAGCCGAGTTGATGCGCTTGCCTGTCGACAACTGCTGCATAGCCACGGATTGGCTTCTCTCAGTCGAGCGCAAGGCTGCCTGCGAGAACAATGCTTTGACGTTGGTATTGATAACTGCCATGTTTTTCTCCTGCCCGATACGGGTCAATCAAATTTCCAACGAGTTAAGCAGATACCGTGCCAACTTGTTTTTCGACAACTTGAGGGGTTCTGAAAGAAATATTTACCCTAAGTGGCAAGTATTCCAGCGGCAAAGCGGCAAGGAAATAGCGGCAAAACGGCAACACATTGCCGTTTTTAAGGTGTAGATAGCATTTTTTGTGAATAGTGGGATTTATCTCTTATATAGGCGCGAATCTTGCATGAGTGGTGTCGAGTACTCAACACACACTTGAAAAAGTTCGTTCCTTATGACAAACGGTATCAATTCTTCGCTTAGTAATACGCTTAGTAGCTACGCCTACGCCAGCGTACAAATGAGCTCGCCCACACCGGCATTCGGAACGACCACAGACATTTCAGGCTACAGCGCGACACAAATTGCCGCCCTCACCGCCTCACAGGTGGGCGCCCTCACCACGGCGCAAACTACTTCTATTAGTACCAGCGCTCTGGCAGGCTTCAGTGCGCGGCAAATTCAAGCCCTTCAAACGGCCAACATTGCCACATTCGGCACGGATCAAATTGCTGCACTGAGTACCGAACAACTCAACGCCATGCGCGCCAGCCAAATCGGCGTGATGACAAGCTCGCAAATCAATGCGCTCACCAGCGGCCAACTGGCTGGCATGCGAGACAGCCAAGTTGCCGCATTTAATAGTCAGCGCATGGGCTCTGTGGACAACAGCGTGCTGCAGAACATGACGGCAGGACAAATCCAGTCGTTGACCACCTCGCAAATCATCAGCTTGATTGACACACAGCTGGCCGCATTGGGGACATCCCAAATCGCCAGCATGAAAGCCACGCAAATCAAAGCCATCGAAACGCGTGATTTGGTGGGTTTAACCACAGGTCAAATGGAGGCTCTCACGTCGACACAGGTGGCAGCGTTCACCAGTAACCAATTGACTGCGCTCAGTACTGATCAACTCGCAGCCGTAGAAACGCAAGACTTGGTGGCTTTGTCAGCCAAGCAAATCTCGACACTGAGTGCCAATCAAGTGTCTAACTTGACGACCACTCAAATCAGCAATTTGCGTCCATACCAAATTTCCGCCCTCACGACCGACGCAGTGGCGGCCATGACGGATGCACAAGTTCAAGCGTTGACCAGTCAACAGCTAGGTGCATTCAAAACCACACAAATTCAAGCCTTGGGCAGCGGCCAATTTGCGGCTTTGGGCACAGACCAACTTGAAGGTCTGAACAGCCAGCAAATTGCGGCCATTGAAACCCGCGACCTGCAAGGCTTGAGCACGACCCAAGTCGCCGCTTTAGGTATTCGTCAAGTGTCTGGCTTGACATCAGCCCAAATCGCCAACCTGTCAACCGAGCAAGTGGCAGCACTTGAGACACAAGATTTAGCGGCCCTCAAAGCAGCGCAATTTGTCGCGCTGCGGAGCAACCAAATTCAGGCACTGAGCACGGCTCAAGTGAGCAGCCTCAAAGTGGCCCAAATTCAAAACTTGGCGGCTGCCAACGTGACGGCCATGAGCACCAGCCAAGTCAACGCCTTGACCACGGCCCAGTTGCAAGTCTTCAGCACCGGTCAAATGGGCGCACTCACCAGTGCTCAGCTGGGCGCGATGTCAACGGAACAATTGGCCAGCATCAAGTCCAACCTCATGGTGGCTTTGAACACAGGCGCTTTGGCTGGTCTGGGCAGCGACCAAATTCAGTCATTGAGCCCTGCGCAAATTGGGCAAATGAGCTCGCAGCAAATACGAGCTCTCTCGACCACACAAATTGCAGCCATTGCCACTGACGACCTCTCTGGCATCACAGCGCGTCAATTGGCCGCCATGACCACCGCCCAGGTAGCGGCTTTCACGACCGATCAAATTGCAGCGTTCAAGTCATCCCAAGTGGTGGCCATTCCGACGCAAAGCATGGCAGCCATGACCACGGCACAAATTAGTGCCATGACCCAACCGCAAGTGGCCTACCTGACCAACAGCCAAATGAGCTCGCTCAGCAGTGGCCAAGTGGGTGCCTTCACCACCGATCAAATCAGCTCGCTCAAGGCTGCCCAACTTGCCGCCATCACCACTTCGGCTTTGGCTGGTTTTGACAGCACACAAATTGAATCTTTCAGTGCTGTACAGGTGGGAGGATTGCGCACCGAGCAAATTGCAGCGTTCAGCGCCAGCCAAGTGGCAGCCATTGCGGCAGAAGATGTTCGCGGCTTGACACGCCAGCAGGTCACAGCTCTGGGCTCTGATCAAGTGGCCAGCTTGACCAGCGATCAAGTGATTGCTTTCAACAACACACAACTTGCTGCGCTTGAGACCGCCGATTTGGTGGCGATGACCACCGAAAACATTGCCGCGCTTGAAACCAAGCAAATGGCCGCGTTCAGCAATGCCCAAATCAACAGCCTGACCACCGATCAAATCGTGGCGCTCGAAACCGAAGATCTGGTCATGCTCAAAGGGCAACAGGTTGTGGCGTTGAGCAGTGACCAATTCTTGGCCATGACCACGGACCAAGTGCAAAGCCTGACAGCAGGTCAAATTGCCACCATTGAAACCGAAGATCTCGCGGCCTTGAGTTCTGACCAAGTGCAAGCACTGAGCAGTGATCAACTGCCCGCGTTGACCACCTATCAGTTCAAAAATCTGACCACGGACACTTTGGTGGCTTTCACCACCGATCAAATTCAAGCCATCAGCACCAAAGAAATCAGCGTCATGACTGACGCACAGCTGAGCAACTTGACGACTGACCAAGTGGCTGCCTTGCGCACTGACCAAATTCAAGCGCTGCCTAGCCGCGGTCTGTCCGCCATGGGCACCGACCAAATCGTGGCCTTAGGAAGCGACCAACTTGCAGCCTTCACCGGCAACCACATGCGTGTGTTGACCTCTGACCAAATGGGCGCTTTCACCACCGATCAAATGCCTGGTTTTGAAACCCGAGATTTGGTGGTACTGACCGCAGCTCAACTGAACGCGACGTCTAGCAATCAGATTGATGCGCTCACCACCACTCAAGTCGCCTCATTGACCAACAGTCAAATTGCCTCGCTAGGCCCAGACCAAATTGGGGCTTTGAACACGGATCAAGTGGTGGCCTTGGGGCAACGTCAAGTACAAAGCCTGACAGGTATACAAATTGCCGTCATGTCCACTGACCAAGTGGCCGCTCTGGAAACCAACGACTTGGCTGCCATGAGCACCAACCAAATTGTGTCGTTCGTTCCAAGCCAAGTGAGCGCGATGACGACGGGTCAAATCGCGGGTCTGCGCCGTGCGCAAGTGACTGCTTTGACGAATGAACAATTGGCCGCTTTGGACACGTCACAAATCGTCGCGATCGAAGCATTTGACATCGTGGGCTTAACGTCTCGCCAAATCAACACCCTCAACTCTGACCAAATTCAAGCGTTGACGACGGGTCAGATCAATGCACTCACACCGAACCAAGTGAGCAGCATGAGTGTGGAAAACATGTCTGTGCTCACCACAGAGCAAATCGCCTCGCTACAAAGCTCTGGCATCGGCGCTTTGACCAGCGCACAAATGCAGGCACTCTCCACCGACCAATTGGACGCGATGACCAGTGCACAAATTCAAGCACTGCGCTCGGACGTGCTCACCAACATGAGTTCAGAGCAAGTGAGTTCACTCAGCACCGATCACATCGTGGCGCTGACGCAACCACAATTTGAAGCCTTCACACCTGAGCAAGTCACATGGTTCACCAGCGACCAGTTCCCGGCCATTGAGTCCCGAGACATTGCCGCCATGACCGCTTTGCAAATGGCCGCACTCACCACTGACCAATTAGCGGTCATGACGACTGAGCAAGTCCAAGCGATTGAAACCCGTGATTTGGTGTCAATGACCACCGAGCAGATCGCTGCCATGGACACCGACCAAGTTGCAAGCCTGACCAGCAACCAAGTGAGCGCTTTGTTCACCAACCAAGTGGCAGCGATGACCACGGATCAAATTGGTGCGATTGAAACGGCCGATTTGGTCGGCATGAGCAATACCCAACTGCAAGCCCTCACCACCGACCAAGTCGAAGTGTTGGGCAGCGACCAATTACATGCGCTCACCAATACACAAGTAGGTGGATTGCTCACTGCACAACTGCGAGCCTTGACCACCGAACAGCTGGAAGCCTTCAGCGCGGCACAATTCAATGCCATGTCTGGGTCACAAGTGGCATCGTTCACGACAGCGCAAGTGGCCAGCCTATCGACCAGTTTGGTACCCAACCTGAGCAACGCGGTGGTGTCTGCACTGACCGAAGAGCAGGTGGTCAGCATCACCAGCGATCAAGTGGTCGCTTTGACCACCGCCCACATCGCAGCCATGACCAGCACTCAAATCGCGGCGTTGGACACCTCGCAAATCGACGTCTTGAGCACTGAGCAGCTGATTGCCATCGAGACACAAGACGTCCCTGCGCTACGCGAAGAACAACTTGCCCAATTGAGCACCGCACAAACAGCCGCATTGACGACGGCCCAATTGGCTGCGCTCACCAGCGCTCAGTTTGTGACACTCCCAACCGACCAAATGGGTGCGCTGACAGCGACTCAGCTGGGAAGCCTGAGCACGACCAAAGTCCAACTTCTCAACGAGGCACAACTCACCACACTCAGCAGTGCTCAGCTCAACAGCTTCAGCACCAGCCAAGTGGCAGCGTTGCTCAGCGGACAAATTCAAACGCTCACCACCGCTCAAGTCAACACGCTGGCAACAGCAAAAATTGCCGCACTCAGCGGTGGACAGGTCGACGCGTTGTTGACCGACCAGCTACAAGCATTGACCAACTCGCAAATTGCAGCCATCAGCAGCACGGCATTGCCAAGCCTCAGCGACAACGATTTGGCCACTTTGAGCACCGATCAGGTCAAGGCATTCACCAGCACCCAATTGCCGAGCATGACCACCAGCCAGCTCAGCAACTTGACCACCGCACAAGTGTCTGCGCTGTTGACTTCGCAACTCGCTGTTCTGAGCAGCACTCAGCTCAACGCATTGACCGCCGAACAGTTCCAATCGCTCACCCATAACCAGGTGTCGACACTGAGCACCACAGCACTCAGCAGTTTGAGCAACAGCAATTTCACCGAATTGACCTCGGGACAGATCAGCGTGTTGACGACCGGTCAAATTCCAAGCTTGCTCACCAGCCAAGTGGCTGCGTTGACCACCGACCAAATCGGTGGTCTCACCAGTGCGCAACTGCGCTCGCTCACCACAGCGCAGCTGGCGTCGCTCACAACCGACCAATTGCCAAGCTTGAGCTCGGCACAGGTTCAGGCGTTCACGCCGACACAGGTCAGCCTGCTGTCGACCACCCAGTTGACCAGTTTGACTGCCAGCGAGATCACCGCGATGTCGAGCGCACAAATCGTGGCAATGAATACGACCCAACTGAGCGCGTTGGAAAGCCAACAAATTCAGGCGTTGGAAACTGCCGACATCTGGAACTTGAATACATCTCAAGTCACGGCACTCACCACCGACCAACTGAGCGTCATGCCCAATACGCTGGTTCCAGCCATCCGCCCAGCGTCTATCAGCGCACTCAGCGTGACACAGTTGAACAACCTCACCACCGGTCAATACGAAAGTTTGGTCACCGATCAAGTCGCAGCGCTGTCAACCAGCCAACTCAGCAACATCACAGGCAGCTTGCTGTCTGCACTCACCACCGACAACGTGGTGGCGTTGTCCAGCACACAAATTGGTGCGATCACCGCCGCACAGTTCCCAGCCTTGGGTACACTGCAAATCACGGCCATCGAGCACACCGATATTCCATCCATCACCACCGGTGCATTGGCAGCTTTTACATCGGATCAAATTGCGGCACTCACCGCCAGCCAGGTCAGCAACCTCACCACCGATCAACTGCGTGCGATCACCACAGGACAAATTTCCGCACTGGGCACCGAAGACATCAACGTCTTGACCAGCCGTCAAGTGGGGGCATTGACCACCGATCAGATCGATACGATGTCAGTGGCGCAAATGCAAGCGGTGGCCAGCACTTCGCTGCAAACGTTGAGCTCAGATCAAATCCAAGCGATCTCCACAGCTCAACTGGCAGCGATGAGCACGGGCCAGATTCGCGGATTCCAGTATTCGCAAATTCCTGCGTTCACCACCGACCAAATCTCCAACCTCACCACCACCGAAATTGGCGCGTTCAGCACACGCCAAATTCAAGCCTTCACGACCAGTCAAATTGGCGCACTCACCTCGTGGCAAGTGCCTGCCATTCCCGTGGAGAACATCTCCAATATGGGGACTGCACAAGTGGTGGCCTTCAGCACCTCACAGCTGTCGGCGTTCACCTCGCAGCAAACTGCCGCACTGACTGCTGGCCAAGTGTCTGCGCTGAGCAACGATCAACGCGCCGTGTTGGGCTTGTAAAGCATAAGAGCCGCACACAGTGCGGCTCTTTCATATGGGCACAACAAGGCTCGCTTGTCGCGATCAAGCTTGTAAATCCAAACGACTGTGCGTGGTCACGTACGTATCGGCGTTATAAAACTTCACGGCCTCAACATTGGTCAGTGTCACGGAGCGTGACAATCTGGCGTTGGTGTACACATTGTTCTGTGTGATCCATTCAGACGCCGTGCCTGCCAAATAAACTGTATCGTTGCCATCGCCGCCATCAATTTCAACATCGCTGCTTGTACTGGTGTAAAACACGTCACCGGAAGTACCGCCAGTGGCAGAAGCGACTTGTGTCCCATAGGCCAAGCCCACATTATTCAAGCCCATATACGTCGCGGCCGTGCGCAATGAAGCGGGGAAGCTATCGATCACACTGGTGGGGATGACGTTGATCGAGCTGAAAGCACCTTCTCGCAAATCAATGATGTTGGCATTGTCAACTGCCGACGCATCGATCACGCCACCTTCTGGCATCCACAAGGTTTGCATGCCTGACCAATCGGCCGTGAAGGTGTTGGTTTGGTAGGCGTCTAGGCCTTGCGCTGTGCCCTTGCCGTACATGAACTGCAAAGCACCGATATCAAACATCATGTAGGTGCTTGGGCTCACGGAGCTGGCCGAGTAACGGTAGGTGATGTTGTTGGTGGTCGTGGCATTCACCTTCATCGTGCCCGTTGGGTTGTTGTATGACATCAAGGTGTATTGACGGGTGTCATACGCCTTTGTCAAAAACGGTCCTGGCGATCCACCTCCGCTGGCGTTGTAGTTGCCAGGATGCTTCAGGCCTAGGGTGTGGCCAATTTCATGAATCAAGGTTTGCCAACCGTAGGTGCCTTGCGCCAAATTGGTGTTGAGGTTGCCGGGGGCGTTGTCCAAAAACAAATACACGGGATGGTCGCCACTGCCATTGGGCACGTTGGCATAGCCTGAACTATTTTTGAGGGACTGGTTGTTGGTGCCAAAGTTGATATCCGCTTGCCCTGGGCTGTTGGACTCAGTAAAGGTGACATTGATCAACGATGACAAATAGGTGAAAGCGCTGCGCACCGCATCTTGCTGTGCAGCCGTCATTTCTCTGAAGCCATAGCTATCAGCCGTGTTGCCATCTGGCAAGTCATTCATAAAGCTATAGGTGAAGGTGCTTTTGGCACTGCCCTCCCCTAAAGCAAAAACCCCAGTTTTGATTTGTGAGTCAGACGTCGTGACGGCCCCTGTCGTGTCACGCCACCAGTAATTGGTGCCCCCCAGCACCATGGCATTGAGCTTAGCGTCACCCGTATCAGCAAAGGTGGTGAAGTCCTGGAACGCAAAGAAATTCACGTTTTTGTACTTGTTATTGCCGACCGTGAAACTGCCATCGGTGTTGGTTTGGATACGGTAGTCGCTGAAATTTCTGGCAAATTCCACAGCCACAGCAGCACCAGAAATTTTGGAGAGCAAGGCCCCACCTTTTTTGTACTGCGCCTCTGTCACTTGCAACATAGGCCGAGCGGTGTCGGTCAACGTGATGCTTTTGAGCTTTTTGACAGCCAACAACGCATCAAAATTACTCTCAATATTTGCAGCCGTGTCTTCCAGCACCACACTTGTACCTGCCACCGTGCCGAGCTTGATCGCTTGAGCCGCAGTCATGGTCAGTGTCGCTGTGCTGGCGTTGCTGACCTTGAGCATTTTGAGTTTGCCTGCATCGGCAAAACTCTTGAGTTCTTCTAAGCTGCTTTGCACATTGGCGGCAGTGTCTGTCACCGAAACTTGCAACCCAGCCAAGGCGTCCGCGTTGTCTCGCACATTGAGGGCTGTGTCTTTGATGGTGAACGTCACACTGGGCAATTTGGCACGCAACGCCTCGCTGCCTACATATTGCGCCGCAGTGAGCTCCATGACGGGAGCACGGTTGGTCAATGTGAACGTGACGTCTGCCGTGTTGGCAGCCAACTGACGCATGGCTTCGAAGTTTTTCAAAATATTGGCCGATGCGTCTTTCACCACGACCGAATCAGCCGCGCTGACCGCATAGTTCGCCACATTGGCCGCCGTATCTGACACAGCCAAACTCGCATTGCTCAATTGAGCGCGCAAAGCAGCCATATTGGCAAATTGCGCAGCCTTGAAGGTCACCGTGGGCACCCCTGCATCGGTAAAGCTGACTTGGTCAAGCTTTCCAGCGGCTGCCAATGTTTGTAAACCTGTCAAGTTGGCCTGCACCAAAGCGGCGCTGTCTTGCACAGTCACTTCGTAGCCCGTTTGAATGCGTGAAGCCACGCGCGCCAAGTTGCTGGCACGGTCAATCACCTGAACGGCGATGTTGTCCTCGTTGAGTTGGGTCAGCAGCGCCGTGCTGGCACCCAGTTGCTGGGCGTTGAACTGCAAGGCCGCATCACCCTGCGAAAAACTCACGCTGCTCAACTTGCCAGCGGCTGCAATTTTTTGCAGACCCGCCAAATTGGCCTGCAAGGCGGTTTGGGTGTCTTCCACCACCACCGCTTGTGTGAGCTGCTTGGATGCCAACGCCACGGTCGCCTCGCTCAACGTCATCGGCCCAGCGTTGACCGAAGCCATGCGCAAGGCTGGATTGGCGTAGATGGGATTGAGAGAGACGGTCATGCGGACTGAGACAGTAGTTCAACTGTCTGAATCGGCACAAAAGGGGCGAACTTAAGGCAAAAACCAGCTTAGTTTGACGAGCGCGCCACCATGGCTAGCAGCTGATTTTCAAGGCTTCGAACCAGCTTGGCAGGGCTGACTTGGCGCTGTGCAGCGCCTTCGATGAGTTGGTGGCGATACGAGGCCAAGCGGGCACGGTCATTGGCCAAATCAACGACCAAGTTTGCGTAGTCAGCATGACTGTAGGTAATCAGATCATCCATGCCAATCGCATGCAGCAAGCTGCCTGCCATGCGCGACACAAAGGTGCGGCCACTCAAGGTGACCATGGGCAAGCCGCAGTCGAGCACATCTCGGGCGGTCGAGCCCGAGTTATAGGGCGACGTGTCTAAAAACACATCCGCCAATTGCATACGGGCACGGTATTGCTCGTGCGAGGTTCGCTTGGCAAACACCACTCGGTCTAAACCCACACCGTGGTAGGCAACTTGTTTACGCAGCTCGTGCGTCGCACTGTCGTTGTCATCCAGCAACCACAGCACAGCGTCATCCACACGTTTCAAGATGTTCATCCATGTGGCAAACATCTCGGTGTTGAATTTGTACACATTGCTAAAGCACGCCATTACAAAGGCATCTTCGGGCAACCCCAACTCGCTGCGCGTTTGGGTGCAGGCGGCTGTGGGCATGTGGTTCAAAGGCAAGAAACTGCCATCCACATACAAAGGTTTTTCCGAAAAATACGGTGTCAAGGTTTCAGGCAAGGCAAAACGGTCTGTCACCACAAACTGAACCCAGGGCAATGAGGTCGTGCCAATGAAGCCTAAGTAGGTACCCTGCAGCGGTGCAGGTTGCATGGCCAAGATGCCAGGGCGTGCGCCCGAGCTCAGACCATGGAGGTCAAGCAGCACATCAATCTCCGCGCTGGCAATGGCTTGCGCGGCAGAGGCATCGTCCATGGCGCGGATGTCAACCACATGGTCAAACGCGTTTTTCAGTCGCTCACGGTAAGCGCTACCGTCTTCGACGCTGTAGTCAAAGGCATAAATTTCAAATCGACTGTGGTCGTGTGCCTCTAGCAAGTCGGCCATCAAAAGGCCTACCGCATGGGTACACAAATCACCCGACAAATACCCAATGCGAACACGTTCGTGTTTGTACGGTGCGTTGCCGCACAGGCGTTGAGTTGGAAGGTTGAATTTGCGTTGCACAAATAGCTGTGACGCCATGAGTTGCAAAGCGGGGTCATCATGCAAAGCCAACATGGCCAAGGGCGATGTGCCCGTGAGCATGGCATTGACCGAGACACCCGGCATGGCTTGCATCGCAGGCCACTTGCATTGTTTGCTACGCAGGTGCACCCAATGTTGGATGGCATCTGCCTGCTTGGGCTTGAGTTGCAAGCTTTGCGTCAAAGCATGCTCAGCCAAATCGTAGCGTTTGAGTTGTTCTTGCAAACGTCCAATGTGATTGAGCGCCAAGGTCTGCATGTCGACATTGACAGCCCCTTGCAAATAACCCGATGAAGCCACTTGGCTCCATTCCAGCATCGCTTCGTCAAACTGCCCTTTGCGTTCGAGCAGTAAGCCTAAGTTGATGCGCGCTTGCGCAAAACCTGGGTACAGACTCAGGCTGTGTCGATAGGCTTGTTCAGCCCCATCGATGTCACCTGAGTTGATTTGCATCACGCCTTGGTTGAACAAGGCAATGTGTTTGTCTGCCGATGCCGTGTGCTGAACCCACAAGCCGTACAGCGCCACCGCGTCTGCGGTGCGCCCAGCCTGTTGAATTTGTTCGGCCAGCTGAATGACTTGGTCTAAAGCCAGTCGGCTGATGTCTTCCACTTGCATGGCAACCTTGGGGAAATGGCAAAGCATTGCCGCCACAAGCGGCAAGCTTGCCGCTTTTAGTGGGTGTGTGCGGAGGGTGTGATGGCGTCGACGTACTCGTCCAATGCCAAACGCTCTGCAGTCAGCTCAAGCTGACCTGGGTAATAGTGCAGACCTTGGTTGCACATCTTCAAAGCACCGGCAGGATCGAGGTTGCAACGCAGTGCGCGCACCAACATCACGTAGGTGAAAGGCTGAATGTTGGCGCCTTGCAACTCTACGAGTTCTTGCAACATTTCCACGGCAGTGGGCCAGTCTTGGCGCATCACAGCCAGCAAGCCGCAGATGGCCAGCATGTCTTCGCTTTGTGGGTAAATGGCCAAACCGGCCTCACCCAACACATAAGCCATTTCGATTTGTTCGGTCGCCACCAATGTTTGGATGGTTTCACGGATTTCCAATGGGCTGAAACGCTTGACCAAACCGTCCTGCAACAGGCTGCCGGTTGCGCTTTGGTTCATCAGTTCTTGGATAAGGGTCATGTCTAACTCCTGGTTGTGCAAATAGGTTGCAAGAACTCAAGCGATTTTTATGCCAGCTAGAAATTGCCGCTTTGTTTGACACCGCCTAGCGCCAGCAAAAGTTGGCTTGAAATTTGCGTGACGGAGCTATTCAATTATCAAAGTGTCAAAAAACCGCCAATGGCAACGCCCTACTTCAGCATCATCGTCACCACACATCAACGGCCTACGCTGTTGGCGCGTGCGTTGAAGTCTGTGCGCGCCAACACGCTGCATGACTACGAACTCATCGTGGTGGCCGACACTTTAGATGCCGCCACCATGCAAGTGGCGGCTGAGCATTTGCAAGAGACCGACACGTTCATCAAACGCACCGGCAAACCCGGCCCCGCCCAAAGCCGCAACATCGGCTTGCAACAAGCGCGTGGCCGCTATGTGATTTTTCTGGACGACGACGACGCGTTTTTGCCCGACTACTTGGTCAACGCCAAGCGCATGACCGAGCAACACCCAGGTCAAGTGATTTACACCAACTACCGTGTGGTGCAAGAAGACCGACAAAACAAACAACCTCAATCTGAACTCAAGATCAATGAATACAGCGTGGCCCAGTTGGATATGAGCACGCTGTATGTGAAGAACTTCATTCAAAACCACAGTGCGATTTTTCCGCGTGAAGCCGTGCATGGCCGCCAACAAGACCCCCATCTGAGCAGCTTGGACGATTGGGATTTCTTGCTCAACGTGGCCAGTGACACCCCCTTCACCCACGCCAACATCTTGGGCGCGGTGGTTTACAAAGACTATGTCAATCCCCAGCACCGTCGCGGCTCAGCGCAAAGCGCCAACGGCTTACACACGGTGTCTGACTATTTGTCGATCTACAAAAAGTGGCCGGCCCCCAACGCACAAGTGCGTCAGCAACGGCAACAACTTTTAGCCTCAGCGGGTCAGTCTGTGCCGCTGGAGTGGCTCTAACCCTAGGAATGCCATCGCATGAACAGCAAAACAAAATCCCTACAAGCCTTGCTAGACCAAGGCATTGCCTTGCAGCATGCTGGAGACAACGCCGGCGCCAAGGCCCTCTTTGAACAAGCGCTCAAGACAGACGCCAACAATGCGGTGGCCAACTACTCGCTCAGCGCGATTGCCTCAGCGCAAGGCCAGTACACCGAAGCTTTGGCTTATGTGAGCAAAGTACTGCGCAGCTCCCCCCAGTTTGCACAAGCGCACATGGCGCACTCGGTCATCTTGTTTCATTTGAGCCGCATGGACGAATCGTTGGCTGCCGTCCAAAAAGCACTCAAGCTCGATCCCACACTGGCAGGTGCACAAGCGCACCTTGATACCGTGCGTGTCTCGCAAGCCAGCAAACCCAGCGCCGACAAGCCCAGCAACCCACAAGTGGTGTCTCTGAATTCGCAAGCCATCGACTTGCAAGCACAAGGCCAGCACGCCCCTGCTGAACAACTGCTGCGTGAGTCACTCAGCCTAGAGCCGAACAACTTTTTAACGCTGTATTCATTAGGTGTTTCTCGCGCTGCGCAAATGGACCCTCACGATGCGTTGAGTTTTTTCAACCAAGCATGCGAGGCCTCTCCCCATTTGCCCTTGGGCTACTTTGCCAAAGCCAAAACACTGCACGACATCGGCTTGGCCGAAGCTGCGCTCGAGGTGTACGACCAAGCCATTACCGTTGACCCACACTACATGGAGGCCTACACCAACAAGGCCGCTTTACTGCAAGGTATCAACCGCCACCACGATGCACTGCTGTGCCTCACCGCAGCCACTGATATCAACCCCACCCATGTGCGCGCCCTCGAAGGGCAAGGCCAATTGCTCGGTCAGTACAAGCAGTACACCTTGGCCACGCGTGCGTTTGAACAAGCGCTCGCCGCAGACCCCAACTATTCCTACGGCGAAGGCCACCTCATGGGTGCACGCCTTAGCAACTGTGATTGGACTGACTTTGAGGCCTCCAAAGCGCGCATCATTGCGGGCATTGAAGCTGGCAAGCTCACCTGTGGGCCATTGACCATCATGGCGCTGACCGACGATGCCGCCATCATCCGAAAATGCGCAGAACTGTACGCGGCAGACAAATACAGCCCGTCACCCAACCCGCTGTGGAAAGGTGAGAAATACCAGCATCGCAAGAAACGCATCGGCTTCATGTCAGCCGACTTCCGCGTGCACCCCGTGGGCTATTTGCTCATTGGTTTGCTCGAACACTTTGACAAATCACAGTTTGAGCTGACCGGTTTCTTTACCGGTGTGGGTGACAACAGCGACTTGTGGAAACGTTACCGCTGCGCGTTTGACCACTACATCGACTGCCACAGCATGACCAGCTTGGAAGTGGCTAAGCTCATGCGCGCCATGGAAATGGATGTGGTCATTGACCTCTCGGGCCACACCGAAGGCACACGCCTCGATGTGTTGGCCCACCGCCCCGCGCCTGCGCAAGCCACTTACTTGGGCTTCCCCGGCACCTTGGGCTTGCCCTACATCGACTACCTGATTTCGGACCCACGCATCATCCCCGATGAGCTTGAGCAGCATTACGGCGAAAAGATTTTGAAACTGCCGCACTGCTACCTGCCGCGAGACAACTCGGTCGTGCCATCGCCCGACACCCCAAAGCGCAGTGACTTTGGCCTACCCGAAGAGGGCGTGGTGTTTTGCAGCTTCAACCACGACTACAAAATCAACCCGCCACTCTTCAAGGTGTGGATGGACTTGCTCAAAGAAGTGCCGGGCAGCGTGCTGTGGCTCATGAAGTTGAACGAAGGCGCTCACAAAAACTTGGCAGAAAGTGCACGCACGCACGGGGTAGATCCAAGCCGCATCATCTTTGCTGAGCGAGTGCCACGCGTGGAAGACCACTTGGCTCGTTATCGGTTGGCCGATGTGTTCATTGACACCTTCCCCTACAACGGCCACACCACCGCTGGTGATGCGTTACGCGCAGGCTTGCCGGTGGTGAGTTTGTGTGGTGGCAGCTTTGCTTCACGCGTAGCAGCCAGCTTGTTGCATGACGTGGGCATGCCTGAGTTGGCTTGTTATAGCTATCAGGAGTATCACGATAAGGCGTTGCAGATGGCGACGGACTCGAATATTCAAGCTCACTACAAACAATCTCTACAACAGCGACTGGATTTAGTCGCATGGCCACCCTCTGCACAGGCCCAAGCACAAGCGTTCGCACAAGTAATTCATCAAATTAAGGACTTGCAATGACAGAAATCATGACGCCACATATGTCAGCCGCGAAAATTGATCTGCTCAATAACTCTCTCGCTCGTGCTTCACACTATCTAGAGTATGGAATTGGCGGCAGCACGATACTCGCTGCTCAAAAGTCACTTCAATCCATTATTGCCATTGACAGCAGCCAAGAGTGGATTAATAAAGTCAAGACGGATATTGAAAAATTCGCTTACTCCGGAAGCATTAGTTTGCTCCATGCCAACCTAGGAACCACTGCAGATTGGGGGTATCCGATTGATGAATCTATGGTTAAACACTGGCCTCAGTATTACGCCTCACCATGGATTACTTATCGAGCCTCGGGACAAAGTCCAGATTTGATTCTGATCGATGGCCGTTTTCGAATCCCTTGTTTTTTATATAGCTTGATCCATTGCAAGCCAGGAACTCGCATTCTTTGGGATGATTATCACGATAGGCCCGAATATCATTTCGTAGAAAACGTATTGGCACCACAAGGCCTTGTAGACGATATGGCAATTTTTTCCGCATCTGAAGACATTGATAAAAAACTAGCCAATATATTCTTGTTTGAAAACATTTTCAATTTGGATTAATGCCATGAAGAAACTAAAAATAATTCAATTGGAAAGTTTCTACGCTAATTTTTTGAATCGAATTTACGAGAGTGACAGCAATCTTCAAAATTTCTCATTCGATACACAAATTAAATTCCTCTTAAATACAGGATTTAGTGGTGGGCAAAACTTCGTGCCATTTCTTAACCCTGCACAGTGGGAATCTCACTACATCATCCTCAATAATGTATGGGCTCAAGTTAAATGGGCCAATGAAAATGGAAAAACTGGCATTGGTTCAATGTCGGAAATTCTGTTAGAACAGATCAATCAAATCGAACCAGATGTTTTATTTATCAGTGATATACCTGGATTTGATTTCAATTTAATTCCTCACTTTAAAAAACGCCCGCTCATCGTCGGCTGGTTAGCTACTGTGGTGAACCATGATTTACCATGGCATGAGGTAGATGTCATTCTGTCTGGAATATCAGACATAAGAAATAAAATCCAACGACTTGGAGCTAAGGCTGCGGAGAATTTCATGTCTGCAGCACCCTCACATTATCAAATCAACAGAAATCAAACACGATCGAATAATGTGGTTTTTGCAGGTTCTTTTATACCTGGCATACATGATGATCGTGCTAGACAAGTCGATCGACTCTCACATTACCTCACAAACAATTCAATCGATGTATATACCGCGAATGCGTTCGAACTTTCAGCAGGAAGTCATGTTAATTTCTTCCCCCCCGTCTATGGAAATGAATTAGTCAACACCTATGCCAACTACGCAATTGTGCTGGATGCCAGAGGAAACTTCGATCTCACCAAAGAAAAAACCTTAGCTGAAACAGCTAACATGCGTATTTTTGAAGCGACGAAAGCAGGGGCATTATTAATTACCGAGAACAGCCCTAATCTTAAAGATTATTTTGAAATTGGACGTGAAATCATTACCTACAATGACTTCGATGAATTGACGGACAAGATAAATTATTTCAGTCAAGAGAGAAATTCTACTGAACGCGATGCCATCTCTCGAGCAGGTCACGAAAGAACAATCAGAGACCATAGCATCGAAATGCGCGCGAATTGGCTTGAAAAAATACTATTCAAACACCTTGATCTTGCACATGCCAATACCAAGGTTGATAACAAACAAAAAAACCACTATTGCACATACTTTGACTCTAATTACTTGCCTCGTGGCATTGCCATGATTAGATCCCTCAAACGGCAAGATCCTGAAGCTTGCGTACATGTTTTATGCCTAGATCAATCAACTTATGACGTGTTAGCAAATTCAGATGAGAATGTTTCGCTCGTTCACATTGATGAACTTTTAGCTGCAGACACTGATTTTGCAGAAGCGCGAAGTAACAGAACTCAAATTGAATGGTATTTCACTGCGACTTCTTGTTTGGTCAACTATATCGTTCATAAGTTCCCTCATATACAAAACCTCTTTTACCTTGACTCAGATTTGTACTTTTTCAGCGATGTACAACCTTTGCTTAAGGAAGGCCAAAAAGGCTCAGCCCAAGTCATAGAGCATCGCTTTTCATCAACACTCGAACACTTACTCGTTTACGGTAGGTTCAATGTTGGCTGGATTGGATTCTCAACCAGTCAAGAAGGTCTAGAACTCATTAAAGACTACAGAGATTCATGTATTGAATGGTGTTATGACAGACTGGAGGACGAGCGCTATGGCGATCAAAAGTATCTGGATAAATGGCCAGAAAAATTTCCAAACTGCATTGTTAGTCAATACAAAGGGGCTAATGTCGCGACATGGAATATAGCTGAAAGAAGCTTATCCATGAAAAATGGAGAATATTGCATTGATGACGATCAACTGATTTTTTATCACTTCCAAGGAGTTGCGCGAATGAAATCAGGCAACTACGTCATCAAAGGTGACCCACTAAATTTGGGGGTTTACTTCGAGCTGCTGTACTCACCTTATCTCCATGAGTTGTCAAGAATTGAGCAAGAATTTGATTTCAAATCAAAAAAAATTGAGGCTCAGGACATTCGGTATAACACATGGTAAATCTTTCAGAAGAGCTAGATCTGGCCATTCAACTGCACTTGTCGAATGACTATGCCGGAGCCATGACGCATTATCAAAAAATATTGGAGAAATCTCCAAATGCACATCATGCATGGCACTTGCTAGGTGTACTACTTGTCCAAAATGGTTTTTTTGAAGAAGGTGTCAATCGGATTAAAAAGGCGTTAGAGATCCAACCAGATTGTCCTTATGCAATATCAAACCTGCAAATGGTTAGCAACTCCATCAATGGGAAAATTGAGCTAGAACTAGCCAACATACCTCAAGAAGAATTCTCTCGCCATTTTGATACCGGCACAGTGAACCGCTGGAGGCATGAACGCATGCTTTCATTTGTGTCGAGTTTTGAAAAATCTAGTGCAAGTTGGTTAACGATCGGTGATGCGTATGGTCATGACGCCATGATGCTTATGCGTGCGGGAGTAAAACAAGTCACAGCCTCTAACCTTGATGCATCTAATTTACATCGAACTCTTAACGATGGGCTAATTCAGAATTGTCTTGAGATTAATGCTGAGCAAATACCGCTCCCTGATGCCTCATTTGATTACGTTCTATGTAAAGAGGCACTACACCATATGCCTCGGCCCATGTTGGCCATCTACGAAATGTATCGCGTATGCCGGTATGGTGTGATTTTCATAGAACCTCAAGACCCGACAATTGATTGGCCGATGCAAAAGCCAAGCATGTTTTACCGTGAAAGTTTGCCAGCAGATTCAATTGGTGAAAAGGTCGCCTTCAAACGCATGGATACTGATGAAACGTTCTCTAGCCAATATATTGATTGGTGGGAAGATGGTGTCAATAACTATGTTTACACGCTCTCTAAGCGTGAATTAAGAAAAATCACGTTAGGAATGGGAGCCATGGGTTACGCTTCCAAAAGTTTTAATGATTTTTACGATCCGAATTGGAGCATGCAATCGGCAACGGATGACAGTGAAGGTTTTTTAAAAACACAAGAGCAAATCGAACTTCATGACTATGCTTGTAAGCAAATTGGGAAACCTTACGCATACTTAACTGGCTTGATATTTAAGCGTGCGCCAGAATCTGGGGTTGTAGACAACTTAATACACAACGGATTTGAAATAAATAGGACTCCAACACGTTATATCCCAATTCGCTGGCCAAAGGAAAATTCATGACAACTTCAGAGACTGTTGCAAACAAAATTTATAAAACGTATGAAGAAGCCTTGCACCTATGCGATGGTGTCGGCTACTCGATGAAGGAACTGACAGAAGTTGTCATTAGAAAGAATATTGCCATCGCTCAGTCATTAACCCCTGAAAGTTATCTAGGTGCAGATGCAACGCGTACTTTGTTGGGCGTTAGTTTTGCCCTCAATCGTAATTCGATTCGAGTTTTAGATTTCGGTGGCGGAGGCGGATATCACTACCGCCTCGCACGCCATGCACTAAGCAAGAATTGTCATATTAAATGGAACGTTGTAGAAACTGAATCAATGTGCGAAGCCGGTCGGAGCATTGAAAATGACAATCTCAAATTTTTCAGTGACATTTCAGATGCGGCTGATGATCTTGGCTATATAGACTTGGTTCTTTCCAGTAGTGCAATTCAGTACTGTCCAGACCCATTGACATATTTAAAACGCCTACTTCAGGTCTCTGCAAAATATATCTATATTACACGCACGCCATTTTTTGCTGGCAACGAAAAACTGGTCAGTATACAGAGTTCAATGCTGTCCCACAATGGCCCAGGTGCACTACCGGAAGGCTATATAGATAAAGAAATCTTGTACCCGATTAGCTTTATTCCGTTAAAGCAGGTCGAGGAAATCATCCAAGAAAAATATTCGATATTGTTTAAAGTGATTGAAGAGCCTGCCAACTTATTTATCGAAGGTCAGCCGGTCAATCCTTACTACGGTTTTTTCTGCGAGCTCAAATAACTGAACAAGCATTCAATAACCGCCGCTCCTACATTTGAAGGAGACGGCGGTTTTTTCACATCAACGTGTGAGTGCTGCAATCAACTGCGTAGGGGTCAATGCGGCGAACTGTGTCGTCGTGAGTGCACTCAATTGTGTCGAGCTCAGTGCCAACAAGTCCTCTGCTTCAATCTTTGGAAGCTGTGTTGTTGTCAGCGCACGCACTTGGGCGGTACTCAAAGCTTTGAAGTCATCTGTTTGCAATGCAACCACTTGTGCTGTAGTCAGTGCAGCAACTTGTGATGTATTGAAAGCCCCCACTTGAGCAGACGTTAAAGTTTGAATGACAGTTGTGCTCAACCCTTGCACAGTCGAAGTTCCTAAAGCGGCCACTTGACCTGTAGAAAGCGCATTAACCAAGCTCACCGAAGCAGCATTTAACTGAGTCGTCGTCAAAGCTGCGACTTGGGCTGTGGAAAGCGCTGCCACTTGTGATGCCGTAACGCTGTTAACTTGGGTGGTCGTCAAGGCTGCCACAGTGGAAGTTCCCAAACCGGCCAAACCACCTGTCGACAGCGACTGGATTTGACCAGATGACAAGACTGCCAATTGTGAGGTTGTCAACGCGCCAACTTGGCTAGAAGACATCACAGCAATATCAGCTGTCTCAAGCGATTTGACTTGAGCCGTTGTCAAGGCATTGACTTGAGTGGTACTCAAAGCTTTTACCTGGTCGTTGCTTAATCCTGAGATATTTCCCGTACTCAACGCTTGAAGAGACACAGTAGCCAAGCCTGCGACTTGACCGGTTGTGAGTGCTGAGACCAACTGTTTGCTCAAAGCTGCCACTTGAGACGTACCCAAGGCATTCAGTTGCGTACTGCTCAACGCACCAATTGTCTTCGTCGCCATGTCCTTGACTTGCGATGTCGTCAGCGCTGCAACCTGGCTTGTACTCAGCGCACCCACTTGTGCTGTACTCAAACCGTTCAAGACTGTACTCGTCAACCCCTGAACACTGCTCGTGCTCAACGCGTTCACTTGAGAGGTGCTGAATGCAGCGACTTGGACAACCGACAAACCAGACAACTGAGTCGTGTCAAGTTTGGCAATTTGTGCCGTAGTTAGAGCCTTCAGGTTATCCGCAGTTAATCCCGTGATTTGACCTTTAGTCAATCCGGCAACTTGTATCGTTGTCAACGCTGCAACCGATGCTGTTCCTAATGCGTTGACTTGTGCTGCACTCAAGGCTCCAATTTGCGTTGTGCTCAACGCACCAAGCTGTGTAGCACCCAACTTAGCCAAGTCATCCAGAGCCAAGCCCTTGAGCTGAGAAGTTGTCAAAGCTGCGACTTGTGTCGTCGTGAATGAGTTCAACTGCGCCGAAGACATGGCAGTAATGTCCGCTGTCTCAAGAGCTTGCACAGTTGTCGTTGTCATCGCTGCCACTTGAGCTGTGGTGAGGGCTGAAACTTGATTCGCATTCAATGCCTGAACGCCACTGGATGAGAGTGCATTCACCTGAGAAGTTTCCAATGCTGCCACTTGGGTGGTCGTCAAGGCTGCGACTTGTTTGGCCGTCAGTACATTCATCTGGGAAGTACCAAGAGCCTTCACTTGAGATGTTGTCAAAGCCATCAAAGATGCAGCCGACAAAGCCTTCGCCTGTCCAGTTGTTAATGCAGCGACTTGTGCAGTCGTGAGTGCAGAAATTTGAACCTTGTTCAAGCTAGACAACTGCGCACTGGTCATCGCTGCGGCTTGAGCTGTGCTCAATGCTGCCACAGCTGCGGTGCTCAAACCTTTGATTTGATCATTGGTCAGAGATTGCACACGGTCTGTACCCAGTGCAGCCAAGGCCGAAGTCGTCAGCGCGCCCAATTGACTTCCCGTCAAGGCCTTGACTTGTAAAGTCGTCATAACAGCTGCGCCAGCAGTTGTCAAAGCTCCCAATTGAGTATTGTTCAACGCAACTACCTGAGTTGTCGTCAGCGCTTGGACACTCTGCGTGGCTAACGATGCAACCTGCGTACTACTTAGGGCCTTCACTTGATTGGCCGTCAATACAGCAATTTGCGCCGTGGTCAATTTTGCCAACTGCGCCGTACTAAAAGCACCGATACCGCCTGCCGCCAGCACCTTCACCTGCGTGGTTGTTAATTCAGCAATTTGTCCTGTACTCAACACAGCCACTTCGGCAGTGCTCAGGGTAGCCAACTGCGTACTACTTAACCCAGCAACCGCTGCAGTCGACAAAGCTTGAACTTGTGCTGTATCGAGTGCCGTAGCCGCTTCTTTCGTCAACTGTTGCACTTGACTAGATGTCAATTGCGATACCGCTGTCGTGGTCAATGCGCCAACAGCTTGAGCTGTCAAGGCTTTCATTTGTCCAGTTGTCAACACACTCACTTGCGCTGTTGTGAGCGCTGTAATAGCGCCTGTGGTGAATGCCTTAATTTGGTTATCTGTCAACACCTTCACTTGGTCAGTGGTCAATGCTTTAATAGCATCTGTAGACAGCGCTGCCACTTGCAACACAGTCAGTGCTTTGACTTGACTCGTCGTCAACGCCGCGATGTCTGTAGTCGACATAGCACCGATCTGTCCTGTGGTTAAAGCAGCCAGCTGCGTGGTTGTAAGAGCTTTCGCCTGAGTCGTTCCTAAACCAGCGATTGTTGCGGTAGACAGACCCTTCACTTGCGAAGCTGTCAATGCTTGCACTTGGCTAGTTGTCATGGCATTAGCTTGCGTAGAAGTCAATGCACCGACATCTGTCAGCTCCATCGCAACCACTTGTGCCGAGGTAAGACTAGCGACCTGAGCCGTAGATAAACCTGTCACTTGAGCCGTGGTCAAAGCCTTCACCTGCGCTGCACTCAGCGCTTGCACTTGACTTGTCCCTAACGCATTCACTTGCGCAGAGGTCATCGATGAAATATGTGCCACTGAGAGGGCTTGCGCCTGGCTCGTCGTCAACTTGTTCACTTGAGCCGTGTCAAAACCACCGATTTGAGATGTCGTGAAAGCGGCCAAAGCCGACGTACTCAAAGCTTGCACCTGCCCCGTGGACAAGGCGCGCACTTGAGCAGTTGTCAAGCCAGACACTTCATCTTTGGTCAAAGCAGCAACTTGTGCAGTCGTTAAGGCCGCAATACCTGCAGTAGTCATTGCAGCCACTTGTTTACCGGTCAAGGAAACCAAATCACCTGCTGTGATGGCTTGCAAATTAGTGGTGCTGATATTTTCCAGCTGCGTGGTTGTCAAAGACTTAACTTGCAACGCAGTCAAAGTATCCATCTGCGTGGTTGTCAGACTATTGAGATCACCCGTCTCAATGGCTGAGATTTGAAAACCTGTGAGCCCTGCAATTTTGTTGCCCATCGCCGCGAGTTGCGTACCAATCAGGCCAACAATTTGATCCGTCGTCAACGAAGCAACTTGTGTCGACGTCAAACTTGCCACCTTATCGGTGGTGATTGAAGCAACCTGTGCTGTGCTCAATAAGGCAAGCTGAGACCCTTTTAAACTCGACAAGGTACTTGTTGAAATCGAATTGACTTGCGCAGTAGTCATCGCTTGTACTTGTGTCGACTTCAAAGCATTCAGCTGATTCGAAGTCAAAGCCCCAAGATTACTAACACTCAAGCTGTTCACTTGGGCTGTTGTTAAGGCTTGCACTTGTGTTGCCGTCAAAGCTTGCAAAGCAGAAGTCGTCAAAGCATTTAATTGCTCTGTAGACAACGCAGAAATGGTCGTAGCTTTGATCGAACTCACCTCAGAAGGTGTGATAGCTTGAACTTGAGCTACTGTCCAATCTTGCACCCGAGTGGTCGCAGCTGGCAGAGCTGAAAAGTTAACCAGAGAGTAACTGCTCGATACGCCGTTAATTGAGGAAGTCATGATGATCTCTTTCTGAAATATGTCTCAAGGTTCTAACAGTTACTGTTTACGGTCTTGCTTCGGTAACCAAACCCAACAATTGGGTATTGGTCAGAGCGGCAATTTGTGTGGTGGTCAAAGCGCTCACTTGCGCGTCGCTCATAGCCACCAATTGATCTACGCTAAGCACTTTGACTTGCGAGGTGTTCAACACAGCCACTTGCGAAGTACTCAAAGCCGACACCTCACCGGTTGTCAAGGCACTCACTTGGGTAGTACTCAAGGCAACCACTTGTGCGGTCGTCAAGGCATTCACAGCAGCGGTACTCAAGGCTTGGACTTGTGAGGTTGTCAACGCAGTGATGTTGCTGGTTGAGATGGCCTTGATGTCATCTGTTGCGATCGCAGCCACTTGTTCGTTACTCAACGCTTTCAATTGAGTTGTACCCAAGGCAGCCACTTGTGCTGTACTCAAAGCAACGATATTGGCAGTGGTCAACGCATTCACTTGCGCTGTAGTCAACACACCCACTTGTGAGGTGCTCAATGCAGCGATGCCACCCGACGTCAACGCAGCAATCTGCCCCGTCGTCAATACGACGACTTGACTGGTTGACAATGCTGCAACGTTAGTGGTTGTCAAGGCTTTGATTTGTGCATCGATCAGTGCCGTGACATTAGTGGTACCCAGAGCACTAATTTGAGCAGTGCTGAGTGCAGTGACCATGCCCACGGTCAAGGCTTCAACTTGTGAGGTGTTCAATACACCCACTTGTGAAGTAGTCATCGCCACCATGTCAGCCGTTTCCATCGCACCAATTTGTGATGCACTCAAAGCTTTCACTTGGGTGGTGGTCAGAGCATTCACTTCAGTGGTGCTCAGAGAACGCACCTGAGATGCAGTCAACGCACCCACTTGTGATGTGGTCAACGAGGTCAGTTGTGTCGTGCTCAAACCAGTCACCACAGAATCAGCCAACAACTGAACTTGTCCAGTTGCCAAACCGGCAACTTGCGTGGTGGTGAACGAAGACACGGTGTTGTTGGTCAAACCACTCACTTGCGCGTCTGTCAATGCTTGCAACTGGGTGGTGGTCAAGGCTGCCACAGACGCTGTGCTCAAGGCACGGATTTGATCGGCACCCAAGACCTTCACTTGCGTGGTGGTGATCGCTGCCGCTTCAGTGGTGGTCAACGCCCCGATCTGGTCAGCCGTCAACGCCTTAACTTGCGTGGTGGTCAGTGCTGTCAACTTGTCAGTAGTCAGAGCTGCAACCACCGCTGCTGTCAGCGATTGAACTTGCGATGTACCCAACGATGTCAGCTGCGTCGTGCTCAAAGCATTCACTTGGGCTGTGCTGAGAGCAGCCACGTTGGCATTTGTGATAGCCGTCACTTGGTTGGTATCAAGCTTGGTCACTTGCGCAGTAGTCAAGGCCGTCACTTGGTCAGCCTTCAAAGCCTGCACTTGCGCAGTCGTGATCGACGGCACTTGCGTGGTGGTGAAGGCAGCCACTTGATCGGTGGTCAATGCCACAACCGCAGAAGTGGTGAGTGCAGCCACTTGCGAGCCACCCAAAGCCTGAACTTGTGTGGTGGTCAAAGCAGCCACGTTGCCTGTGGTCAGCGCTTGCAACTGCGCTGTGGTAACGACTGCAACTTGCCCCGTGGTCAAGGACATGACTTGGTCAGAGGTCAGAGCTGCCACACCTGAGGTGCTCACTGCTTGCAACTTGGCATCTGCCAAGTTAGACAATTGCGTGGTCGTCAAACCAGCCACTTGGACTGTCGTCAACGCATTCACTTGGATGGTGCTCAAAGCATTGACTTGTGATGTACTCAAAGCAGCGACATCTGCGACATCAATGGCTTGAACTTGGCTTGTGCTCAAGGCACCCAACTGTGTGTTGGTCAAGGCCACCACTTGGTCAGAGCTCAAAGCGGTGACAGCACCCGCTGTCAACGCACCCACTTGGGTGGTGTTGAGGGCTTGCACTTGACCGGTCGTGAATGCGCCCACTTGCGTATTACTCAAGCCTGCCACGACTTGTGTGGTGAGCTTGTCAACTTGCGCCGTGGTCAAGGCCTGAATTTGGGCTGTGCCAAAAGCAGACACTTGGTCAGAGTTCAGTACCGCGACATCGGCCAGCTCAACAGCTGCCACTTGGGTGGTTGTCAGCGCACGCATTTGGTCGTAGCTGACGTTGGTCACTTGACTGGTCGTCAGGGCCACCACTTGTGCCGTGGTGAGTGAACTCACTTGGTCAGCGGTCAACGCGCCCAACTGGGTGGTGTTGAGGTTGGCCACATCGGTGGTTTCCAAGGCTTGCACTTGTGCTGTGCTGAACGAGCGAATTTGTGTCGCGCTCAAGGTTTGTACATCGGCATTTTCAAGCGCCACGACTTGGGCCGTGGTCATGCCGCGCACTTGACCTGCGGTCAGCGCAGAGACCTGAGTTGTGGTCATCGCAACCACTTGTGCTGTGGTCAAGCTGCTGACTTGGTCAGTCGTCATGCCCGCCACTTGCGTGGTGTTCAAAGCGGTCACGTTGGCGTTGACCAAGGCTTGAACCTGGTTGGTGCTCAAAGCAGCCACTTGACCGGCACTCAACGCAGCAATGTCTGCTGTTTCAAGCACTTTGACTTGGTCAGTGGTCAAAGCTTGCAGCTGGGTGTTGCTCAAGGCTTTGACATCGGCCGTTTCAAGAGCCACCACTTGCGAGGTCGTCAAGGCACTGAGCTGGCCTGTCGTCAAGGCCGACACTTGCGTACTGCTCAAAGCCGCCACATTACCGGTGGTGATGGCTTGCAGCTGCGTGCTGCTCAAGGCTTGAACTTGGGCATTACCTAAGGAGGTCACGGCTGAAGTGCTCAAACCTTTGACTTGGCCGGTGGTCAGAGACGCCACTTGGGTGGTCGTCAAAGCGGCCACGTTGTCATTCGTCAAAGCATTGACCTGTGTGGAGCCCAGTGCTTGTACTTGGGTGGTGCTGAGAGCAGTTACTTCAGCGGCAGTCAACGCGCCCATTTGTGTCGTGGTGATCGCGGCCACTTGTGCGGTATCCAAAGCAGCCACTTGAGTGGTGCTCATGGCAGCAATCGCGGCGGTTGTCACTGCTTTCACTTGCGAGGTGGTCAAGGCGCCCACTTGTGCCGTGGTCAAGGCAGCGACTTGGTCAGAGTTCAAGGCGCCCACGCTGGTGGTGGTCAAGGCTTGCACCTGTGCGGTGGTGAACTTAGACACTTGGTCGTTGCTCAACACACTGATGGCTGAGGTGGTCAAGGCGTTGACTTGCGCCGTGGTCATGGCGGTGAGTTGGGCTTCGCTCAACTCAGCAATTTCTTGCGTTTCCAGCGCATTGACTTGTGCTGTGCTCAAGGCCGCAATTTGACCGGTGGTCAAGGCCTTGACGCTGTTGAGCGTGAGGGCTTGCACGTTGGCTGTGTTCAATGAACCCAACTGTGTGGTTGTCAAAGCCTTGGCCTGAGCCGCGCTCATGGCAGCAGCTTCAGAGGTGGTCAACGCCGCCACTTGGCTGGTGGTCATGGATGCCACTTGGTCGGTGCTCAAGGCGCCCACTTGGGTGCTGTTGAGCACAGCCACAGCCGAGGTGTTGATGGCAGCCACTTGGCCGGTGCTCAAAGCTCGAATTTGGTTAGCGCTCAAAGCGCTCACACTGCCCGTGGTCAAGGCATTGACTTGGCTGGTTTGCATGCCAGCCACTTGCGACGTGGTCAACGCCTGCACTTGCGCTGTACCCAACACCGCCACTTGCGACGTGGTGAGACCCGCCACTTGCGAAGTGGTCATACCAGCCACTTGCGCGGTGGTCAGTGCGCCCACTTGTGTCGTGGTCAAGGCAGCCACTTGGGCTGTCGACATGGCCGCCAAATCAGTCACTTCCAGAGCCTGAACTTGGGCACTGCTGAGCGCTTTGACTTGTGTCGTGGTCAAGGCAGCAGCTTCAGAGCTGGTGAGGGCTGTGACCTGAGACGCCGTCAGGGCGCCCACTTGTGAAGTCGACAGAGCTGACACAGTCGTTGTCGTCATGGCTTGGATTTGGCCGTTGCTCAGCGCTTTCACGGCATCTGTGCTCAGGCCGGTAGCGGCCGTAGATGACAAGGCTTGCACCTGTCCGGTGCTCAATGCCGCCACTTGGCTGGTAGACAAAGCTTGGGCTTGGGTCGAGGTCAACACAGCCACATCTGCAGTTTCAAGTGCTTGAACTTGCGTGCTGGTGAGCGCCTGAACTTGGGCCGAGGTGAGCGAAGCCACCTGTGCTGTGCTCATACCCGCCAGAGCTGTATCAGACACAGCTTTGACTTGATTGGCTGTGAGGGCTTGTACTTGTGCCGTCGTCATGCCAGACAGCGACGATGTGCTCAAGGCGCGTACTTGCACAGTGGTCATCGCAGACACGTCGGCAGTGTCAATCGCCTGCACCTGAGACGTACTCAAACTTTGCAACTGTCCTGTGGTCAGCGCAGCAATTTGGTCAGACGTCATGGCCTTGACCTGAGCAGTGCCCAAAGCTGCCACGTTGCTGGTGGTGAGTGCTTGGACTTGGTCACTGTTCAGCGCAGCCACACGGTCTGTGCTGAGGGTGGAGACCTGCGTGGTGTCCATCGCTGCGACGCCGGTCGAAGCGATAGCGCGCACTTGCGAAGTCGACATGGCGCCCAACTGTGTGGTGCTCATCGCGGCCACGTTGGTGGACGTGAAAGCATGCACTTGATCTGTGGTCAAAGCGCCGACTTGGGTGGTGTTCAAACCACTCACACCGGTCGTGCTGAAGGCAGAAATTTGGTCTGTGGTCAACGCACGAACTTGGGCTGTGCTGAGTTTGTTGACTTGCGCTGTGCTCAATGCGCCGATGGCATCTTCAGTGAGCGAGCGGATTTGGCCGGAGTCCAATGCGGCGACTTGAGCCGTAGACAAGGCTTGCACTTGCGCGGTGCTCAAGGCTTCAACGGCAGTGTTGGTCAAGGCCTCTACTTGCGTGGTAGTGATGGCTGCCACTTGTGCAGTACTCATGGCGGTGACACTAGCGGGTGTCAGGGCGCCGACTTGCGCAGTGGTCAAAGCAGCCACTTGCGCAGTGGTCAAAGCCGCAATGTCTTCGGTAGCAAAGGTCTTGAATTGGTTGGCTGACAGAGCTTGCAACTGAGTGGTACTCATGGCTGCCACATCATCCGATTGGAGCGTGCGCACCTGTGCTTGGCTCATCACTTGGAGTTGTGATGTGGTCAATTCAGCCACTTGAGTGGACGACAAGGCCAGCACATCATCGGTCGTCATTGCCGCGACTTGCGTGGTCGTCATGGCTTTGACTTGCGACGTGGTCAGTGCAGCCACTTCCGTGGTCGTCAAGGCCTTGATTTGCGATTCAGACATCGCTGCCACTTGCGTGGTCGTCATGGCTTGCAAGGTACCTGTGCTCAGCGCTGCGACTTGTGCATCTTTGAGGGCTACCACTTGAGATGTGGTGAGTGCAGCCACTTGCGATGTATCCATCGCATTCAAACCAGCGGCTGTAAAGCCTTGAATTTGTGCAGTGGTCAGAGCTTTCACTTGGGCCGTACTGAGTGAAGCAACAGCCGTGGTAGTGAGGGCACCAACTTGTTTGTCCGTGAGTGCAGCCACTTGGCTAGTGCTCATGGCGGTCACATCATCGGCATTCAACACGGCCACCTGCGCGGTCGTCAAGCTCTTGATGTTAGTGGTCGACATGCCCGAGACGGCCGAGGTCGTCAACGCATCCACTTGTGCCGTGCTCAAGGCTGCCACTTGGGTAGCACTCAGAGCGTTCAATTGGGTACTGCTCAATGCTGCGACCGAAGCGGTGGTCAGCGCACGCACTTGCGCGCTCGACAAAGCAGCCACCTGAGCAGTCGACAACTGAGCGGCCGCCGAAGTGCTGAATGCAGCCACTTGAGCGATGGTAAGTTTCTTCACCTGCGAAGCACTCAAAGCACCCACTTGGGTGGTCGTCAAAGCAGCCACAGCCGCTGTAGTGAGTGCTTCTACTTGTTTATCAGCCAAAGCACTCACTTGTGCAGTGCCCATGGCCGCGACGTCTTCAACATCTAAGCCCTGCAGCTGGGCTGCGCTCAAAAGTTTGATTTGATCTGTCTTAAGAGCCGCCACTTGTTCAGTGGTCAAAGCACCTACTTTGATCGCCGTCAAAGATTTGATTTGTGTCGCCGTGAGCGACTGCACTTGGCTGGTGGTGAGTGCCCCCAATTGCGTGGTGCTCATAGCACCCAAAGTCACGGCGGACAGACCAGCCACCTGAGTGGTAGTAAGCGCAGAAATTTGTGTGGTGCCCAAGCTAGCCAAAGTGGTATTACTCAGACCCTTAATTTGGTTCGCCGTCAAGGCCCCCACTTGCGTGGTGGTCATCGCATTGAGCTGGTCAGAGCCCAAAGCAGTGACAGCCCCCACGGCCAATGACTTCACTTGAGCAGTTGTCAACGCAGCCACCTGAGCAGTGGTGAAAGCAGCCACTTGGTTGGACTTGAGCTTAGACACACTCGTGGCGCTCAGTGCATTCAGTTGTGTGGTTGAAAGCGCTTGCAATTGACCACTGGTCAAAGCGTTCAACTCAATCGCCGTCATAGCGTTGAGCTGGGCCGTTGACAAGGCTTGAACCTGAGCTGTTCCCAAGGCTGCGACCTGCGTGGCAGACATCGCAGCCAGATCTGCAGTTTCAATCGCTTTGATTTGATCTGTACTCAGCGCTTGCAGCTGATTGGTTTTCAGCGCCTTCACTTGTGTGGCCGTCATGGCCGCCACTTGAGACGTGGAAAAACCCGACAAATCGCGGGTTTCAAAAGCGGCCACTTGGGATACTTTCAGGCTAGCCACTTGGGTGCTGCTGAACGCACTGAGTTGATCAGCGATCAAGTTCACGA